>ERZ1026848.4-NODE-4-length-140112-cov-25.305290_pt1 | contig 140112 bp, 143 predicted proteins | sample MGYA00380154_ERZ1026848 | MGnify/ENA primary metagenome ERZ1026848 (study PRJEB33269, sample SAMEA4719790) | human gut metagenome | biome: human-associated habitat; feature: organic feature; material: feces | place: Cameroon | collected 2013-10 ...
TTAAGAGTTCGTACTTAAAGCCGCAGAGGAGTTTCATGATCTGCCTATATTGCCTGAAGGATTGAATGACGGTGAGGTTCCGCCGTCATCTTATCGTGCGCTGCACGATGGCCTTATATCCCTCGACTGAAGGCGAGGGCTTTACGGCCTATTTCTGTAAAGTTTGAATCGGACATGCCGACAAAGGCAAAAATGTGATTAGAATGCTGAATGCTCATTCAGCCGCTGTCGGTTGAACAAACTTTCAGTCAAGCAGGACGGGGCTTGGAACGCCATGGGGCGTTTTCCCCAACCCGTCGACGGCGGATCGGCTGCGCGCGCGTGTCCGATCCGTCTGCGTCCCATTTGAGAAAAAAGCTAAAAAACGGAGTCTGATAATGGCTTTGAAAATTCGCACGACGTATGTGCTTGCGGCCGCTTTTGTCGCCGCGGCACTGGCCGGCTGCAACAAGGCTGGCAACATGCAGCAGATGCAGATGCAGGCCGGTGCGGCCCCGCAGGCCGTCCAAGTCGTGGTTCAGCAGGTCGAACTTTCCGATGCGATCATCCGCACGGAAGCTCCCGGCCGCACGAGCGCCTACCAGGTCGCCGAAGTGCGCCCGCAGGTAAGCGGCATCCTTCAGCAGCGCCTCTTTGAGGAAGGCGCCATGGTTAAGGCCGGGCAGTCGCTCTATCGCATCGATCCGGCCCTTTACAAGGCGCAGGTCGCCTCGGCCAAGGCCGCGCTGCTGCAGGCGCGCGCCAATCTGGAATCGACCCGGGCCGACGCTAAGCGCTCGGCCGAGCTCGTCAAGAGCAACGCGGTGAGCCGCTCGGCCAACGATCAGGCGCAGGCCGCCTACAAGGTGGCCGTGGCCAACGTCGAAGCGGCCAAGGCGGCCCTCGATACGGCCGAAATCAACCTCGTGTACACCGAGGTCAAGAGCCCGATCACGGGCCGCGTGTCCCTGTCGGAAGTCACGCCCGGCGCCCTGGTGACGGCCAATCAGGGCAATCGCCTCACGGTCGTGCAGCAGCTCGATCCCATCTACGTGGACGTGACGCAGTCCTTCAACGAACTGCAGCAACTGCGCGAGCAGGCCGCCAACGGCCAGCTCAAGGTCAACAACGACGGCTCGGCCGACGTGCAGCTCGTGCTGGACAACAACCGCATTTATAAGAGCCTGGGTCGCCTGACCTTCAAGGACGCCCTCGTCGATGAGAGCACGGGCACGGTGCGCGTGCGCGCCGTTTTCGACAATCCCGACGGCGAGTTGCTGCCGGGCATGTTCGTGCGGGCGCGCCTGATCAACGGCGTGCGCGAGAACGTGATCAAGGTCGATCAGCGCGCCACGATGCGCCGCACCACGGGTGACCCGTACGTGTACGTCGTCAACGCCGAAAACAAGGTCGAAAGCCGCGACATCAAGGTCGGCGGCACCGAAGGGACCAACTGGATCGTCAATTCGGGTCTGAAGGCCGGCGACAAGGTGATCGTCGAGGGTCTGCAGCGCGTGCGCCCGGGTGCCCTCGTGCAGATTCAGCAGCCGGGCACTGCCGCCGCCGCTCCCGCTCCCGCTCAGAAGTAAACCGAGGATGACAGAGCATGCTTAGTCGTTTCTTTGTCAATCGTCCGATCTTCGCATGGGTGATCGCCATCTCCATCATGCTGGCGGGCGCACTGGCCATTTTCAACCTCCCGGTTTCCCAGTATCCGAACATCGCGCCTCCTCAGGTGACCGTGACGGCCACCTACCCGGGCGCCTCGGCCGAAACCATGTCGCGAACGGTCACGCAGGTGATCGAACAGAACATGACCGGTCTGGACGGGCTCATCTACATGAGCTCGACCTCGGACTCGACGGGTCGCATGACCATTACCCTGACCTTCCAGGCGGGCACCAACCCCGACATTGCGCAGGTGCAGGTGCAAAACAAGCTCTCGATGGCCGAACCGAACCTGCCCGACACCGTGCGTCAGCTCGGCGTGCAGGTGCAAAAGAGCTCGGCCTCGTTCCTGCAGGTGGTGGGCTTCATCGATACGTCCGGAAAGCTCACCTCGGGTGACCTGGGCGACTTTCTGACCAACAACATCGAAGAGCCCCTGGCGCGTCTGGAAGGCGTGGGCGAAGTGACCGTGTTCGGCGCTTCCTACGCCATGCGCATCTGGATGGATCCGGCCCTGCTGCGTAAGTACAGCCTCGAGACGAGCGACGTGATCGCCGCCATTCAGACGCAAAACGTCCAGGTGGCCGCCGGCGACATCGCCGGGCAGCCGACCAACGGCAAGCGCATGGTCACGGCCACGATCCGCGCCAGTTCGCTCATGAACACCCCCGAGCAGTTCGAGCAGATTTCCCTCAAGACGCTGCCCGACGGTTCGGTCGTGCGCATCAAGGACGTGGCCACCGTCGGCCTGGGGCAGGAAAGCTATACCTTCCAGGGCCGCTTTGACGGCAAGCCTTCTTCGGGCGTGGCCATTAAGTTGAGTGCCGGCGCCAACGCTCTGGAAACGGCCGCCCGCGTGCAGGCCAAGCTCGACGAGCTGCGTCCGTTCTACCCCGAGGGCGTCGAGAACGTGATTCCGTTCGACACGACCCCGTTCGTGCGCGCGGCCATGCACGAAGTGGTCAAGACCCTGATTGAAGCCATTGTGCTCGTCGTGTGCGTGATGTTCCTCTTTTTGCAGAACTGGCGCGCCACGATCATCCCGACGATTTCGGTGCCGGTGGTGCTGCTGGGCACCTTCGGCATTCTTGAGCTCATGGGCTACTCGATCAACATGCTCACGATGTTCGCCCTGGTGCTGGCCATCGGTCTGTTGGTGGACGACGCCATTGTGGTGGTCGAAAACGTCGAGCGCGTGATGATGGAAAAACGGTGCGATCCCAAGACGGCCACCGTCGAGTCTATGGGACAGATCACGGGCGCGCTGATCGGCATCGCCATGGTGCTGTCGGCCGTGTTCGTGCCGATGGCCTTCTTCGGCGGCTCCACGGGCGTGATCTATCGTCAGTTCTCCGTGACGATCGTCTCGGCCATGGCCCTGTCCGTGATGGTGGCCCTGACGCTCATCCCCGCGCTTTGCGCCACGCTTCTCAAGCAGATCGACCAGAACCACACCCGCGCCACCTTGGGCTTTTTCGGCCGGTTCAACCAGGCCTTTGATGCCCTCACCAACGGCGTACGCGCCTCGGTGCGCATGTTCGTGCGCCGCATCGCCCGTCTGCTTGTTTTGTACGCCGTGCTGATCGGCGCCATGGTTTTGGGCTTTATGAAGATCCCGAGCGCCTTCATGCCCAACGAAGACCAGGGCGTGCTGCTGATGATGATGCAAACGCCCGCCTCGGCCACGGCCGAGCGCACGGACCTTGTGGCCGACCGCTTCCAGAAGATGGTGCGCGCCAACGAAACCAAGGACGTGGAGCACGTCTTTACGGTGCGCGGCTTCTCCTTTGCCGGTACCGGCCAGAACAACACCATGGGCTTTATCAAGCTCAAGGACTGGTCCGAACGCAAGGACGCCTCCTCGTCGGCCGAAGCCGTGATGATGCGCTCGCTTGGGCTGGTGTTCTCGCCCGCCTTTAAGGACGCGCAGGGCTTTGTGTTCCAGCTGCCCGCCGTGCCCGAACTCGGTGTGGCCGACGGCTTTGACTTCTACCTGCAGGACCGTTCGGGCAAGGGTCACGAAGCGCTGATGGCCGCCTTGGGTGAGTTCCTCGGCAAGGCCAACGCCGATCCGCGTCTGCGTCAGGTCCGCCACAACGGCATGGACGACGCGCCGATGATCCAGCTCAATGTGGACTACGAAAAGGCCCGCACGCTCGGTGTGTCGGATGCGCAGATCAACAAAACCCTCAACGCCGCCTTCGGTTCGGCCTACGTCAACGACTACATGGACCAGGGCCGTTTGAAGAAGGTGTACGTGCAGGGTATTGCCGACTCGCGCGGCGAAGAGGCCGACTTGGCCAAGTGGTACGTCAAGAGCGCCACCACGGGCGAAATGGTTCCCTTCTCTTCCTTCGTGACGACGAACTGGACCTACGGCTCGCCGCGTCTGGCCCGCTTTAACGCCATCGACGCGGTCAATATCCAGGGCAGCCCCGCCCCGGGCGTCTCCTCGGGCGAGGCCATGCAGGCCGTCGAGGAAATCATGCAGACGCTGCCTCCTGGCTACTCGATCGAATGGAACGGCGTCTCCTATCAGGAACGCGTGGCGGGCAGCAACGCCGCCCCTCTGTATGCGATCTCGCTACTGGTGGTATTCCTGGCGCTGGCAGCCCTGTATGAATCCTGGACGATTCCGATTGCCGTCATTCTCGTGGTGCCCACGGGCGTGGTCGGCGCGCTGGCCCTCACCTGGATCTGCGGCAAGGAAAACGACGTGTACTTCCAGGTCGGTCTGCTCACCACGGTCGGTCTGGTGGCCAAAAACGCCATTTTGATTGTGGAGTTTGCCCGTGACCTGCACGAACAGGGGATGGAGCTGCTCGCTTCCGTGGTCGAAGCCGTCCGCCTGCGTCTGCGCCCGATTCTGATGACGTCTCTGGCCTTCGGTCTGGGCGTGCTGCCCCTGGCCCTGGCCAGCGGCGCGGGCGCCGGGGCCCAGTCGGCCATTGGTGTGGCCGTTTTGGGCGGCATGCTTACCGGCACGTTCTTGTGCATCTTCTTCGTGCCGGCGTTCTTTGTGCTCGTGACGCGCGTCTTCTCGGGAAAAAAGGGCAAGAGCGCCCCGGCGGCCGTTCAGAGTCAGGAATAAAGCAAGTGAGGACACAAATGCGTAAAACACTTTGCCTTTTGCCGTTGGCTTCGGCGCTTCTTCTGTCGGGCTGCATTTCCCTGGCTCCGGACTTTGAGCGCCCGCAGGCACCCGTGGAGCAGGTCTGGCCCCGGGATGAAGCCACCAAGAACGCGGCGCTTCTGACCGAAGGGTTGCAGAAGTGGAGCGACTTTTTCACCGATGAGCGCCTCAATCGGCTCATCGCGCTGGGCTTGAAGAACAACCGCAGCCTGCGCTCGGTCTTCTATTCGGTTGAGCAGGCGCGTGCCCAGTACAACGTCAGCCGCGCCGATCTGCTGCCCTCGGTGGCCGTGCAGGCGCAAGAAAGCGCCGGCCGCACGCCCGCCTCGACGAGCTCGGCCGGCCGCGACGTGACCACGCACACCTACTCGGCCAATGCGGCCATGGCTTCCTACGAGCTCGACCTGTTCGGGCGCGTGCGCAACCTCAACGAGCAGGCGCTGCAGTCGTACTTCCAAACGCAGGCCGCGCAGCGCACGGCGCAGATGACGGTGATCACCGAAATCGCGCAAACGTGGCTGGGCCTCGGTGCGAGTAAGGATCAGCTCAAGCTCGCGCAGGATACCTACGCAAGCCAATACGAAAGCCTCAAGCTCATCCGGCGCAGCTATGACCTGGGTGCCTCGAGCATGCTCGAAGTGCAGCAGGCGCTGCAGACCGTGGCCACGGCCCGCGCCTCGATGGCGCAGGCCCAGCGCTCGGTGGCGCAGTACCGCAATGCCCTCGCCACTCTCGTGGGCACGGCCGTGCCCCCCGAGCTCGAGCCCGAGGGATTGGCGAGCGATGTGACGCGCTCTCAGGTTTCGGTGGCCTCCGACATTCCGAGCGAAGTGCTGCTGGCCCGTCCGGACATCGCCGCGGCCGAAGCGGCGTTGCGTGCGGCCAACGCCAACATCGGCGTGGCCCGTGCGGCCTTCTTCCCGAGCATCACGCTGACGGGCTCGGCGGGTTCCATCTCGGGCGAGCTCAACGGCTTGTTTGACGGCGGCACGCACACCTGGAGCTTTGTGCCCAACATCACGCTGCCGATCTTTACGGGCGGCGCGAACCTGGCGAACCTGCGCGCAGCTCAGGCCTACCAGAAAAAGACGATCGCCGACTATGAGCTGGCGATTCAGTCGGCCTTCCAGGAAGTGGCCGATGCCCTCGCCACGGAAGGCACCGTGAGCGAAGAGCTCGCGGCCCAGCAGCAGCTCGCGGCCGCCACGGCCGAGTCGCTGCGCTTGAGCGAAGAGCGCTACAAGAACGGCGCGGACAGCTATCTGAACGTTCTGGACAGCCAGCGCGCCAACTTCTCAGCCCAGCAGGCCGTCATCAGTGCGCAGCTCGCGCGTACCGCCAGCCTCGTGACCCTTTATAAGGTCCTGGGTGGCGGCTCGCAGCTCCAAGACGTCTCGCCCGAGACGACGGAGGCCAAATGACGCAGTCATGCGCCAAGGCGGCCGCCGCGCTGCGCGAGCAGATTCTGACGGCTGCCGAAGCTTGTTTCCGTGAGCGAGGCTTTAAGGCCTCGACCATGCAGGCCATCGCGCGTCACGCGGGCATGAGCGTGGGCAATCTCTACAACTACTTTGACGGCAAGGACGCCATCATCGATGAGATTGCCCGCCGCGAGGTCGACCGCATCGCCGAAGAGGTCGATGCGGTCGTCAACGGCCGCATGGCGATCGAAGAGCAGCGCGAGCAGTTGTTCCGTACGCTCTGCCAGCAGCTCATCATCGAGCGGGCGCGCGTGAAGATCGAACTCTATGAAGAGGCGGTCCAAAACGAGCGCCTGCGCCAGATTCTGCAGCGCAGCAACGAGCAGATCCGCGAACTCATCAAGAAGATGCACCGCAGCCGCAGCGCCGGGCACCTGACGGAAGAGGAGGTGGAGCTTCGGGGGAGCATGGACATGGCCCTGTGCGACGGGCTGTGTCTGCGGCTCATCGCCGAGCCGCAGCTCGAGCGCGAGCGCCTCGCTCGCGCCTTTGCCGAGCAGATTGTCCGATAAGGGCTTCGCAGGGCCCTCGGGCCCTTCGAAGCCGTTGAGACTGCGTCAAATTGCTTGGATGATTTGACTCAAGGCACCGATATGCGAAAAATATCGGTGCCTTTTACACGTGCGCGTTATCCCCGACCGATCTCAGGCGGGACAATGAGCACCGCTGATCGCTCGGGCAAAGAGCTTGTCGTGCCCGAGTTTCCTGTTTGAAAACAAACGGAGTTTTTCTCCCATGCAAGACACAACCGCCAAGAAAAAGACACCGATTTACAAGGTGCTGTATTTTCAAGTCATCTGTGCCATTGTGATCGGCGTTTTGCTCGGCCACTTCGTGCCCGATCTGGGCGCACAGATGAAGCCCTTCGGCGACGGCTTCATCAAACTGATCAAAATGATCATCGCCCCCGTGATCTTCTGCACGGTCGTCACCGGCATCGCCGGCATGGAGGACATGAAGAAGGTCGGCAAGACGGGCGGCCTGGCGCTGCTGTACTTTGAAGTGGTCTCGACGATCGCCCTGATCGTGGGTCTGATCATCGTCAACGTCTGCCAGCCCGGCGTGGGCATGCACGTCGATCCCGCCACTCTGGACAGCAAGTCCGTGGCCGCGTACACGGGCCCGGACAAGATGCAGGGGACGGTCGACTTTTTCATGCACATCATTCCCTCGACCGTGGTGGGCGCCTTTGCCGAAGGCGAAATCCTGCAGGTGCTCTTCTTCTCCCTGCTCTTTGGTTTTGCCCTTCACAAGTGCGGCGGCCGCAACACGCTCGTTTTTGAAATCATCGACAAGAGCTCGCGCGTGCTTTTCCAAATCGTGGGCATGATCATGCGCGTGGCGCCCATCGGCGCCTTCGGCGCCATGGCCTTTACGATCGGCAAGTACGGTCTGGCCTCGCTCATTCCCTTGGCCGAGCTCATGGGCACCTTCTATCTGACGTGCCTTTTGTTCATCTTCGTGGTCCTGGGCCTGATCTGCCGCTGGCACGGCTTTTCCATCCTGCACTACATCATGTACATCAAGGAGGAACTGCTCATTGTGCTGGGCACGAGCTCGTCCGAGTCCGTGCTGCCCCGCATGATGGACAAGATGGAAAAGGCCGGCGTGACCAAGTCCGTGGTGGGTCTGGTGATTCCGACGGGGTACTCCTTTAACCTTGACGGCACGGCCATTTACCTTACCATGGCCGCCGTGTTCATCGCGCAGGCCTGCGACGTGCAGATGACGCTGACGCAGCAGATCACGCTGCTGGCGGTGCTGCTGCTGACGAGTAAGGGCGCCGCGGGCGTCACCGGTTCGGGCTTTATCGTGCTGGCCGCCACCTTGTCGGCCGTCGGCCACGTGCCCGTGGCGGGCCTGGCGCTGATTCTGGGTATCGACCGCTTCATGTCGGAAGCGCGCGCCATTACCAACATGATCGGCAACGGCATCGCCTGCATCGTGGTCGGACACTGGCTCAAGGAAGTCGACAACGACCGGATGAAGAGGACGCTGGGCTCGCACGTGCCCAAGGAAATGCAGACGGTCGAAGACAACGTGCCCGAGGATCCCGAGACGATCGGCATCCCCAACGAGCTGCACGAACGGGCGCAGAAGGCTCAGAAAGAAGCGGACAAGGCTTAAGAGGCCGCAAGTTCCGCACGGAGCCGCCGCAGCGGGTCAGACCGCCGGCGGCTTTTTTGCACCCGCCGCGCCCAAACAAAACGGCGGCCAAACCCGAGAAGGGCTTGACCGCCGGCTAGGTTCGCTTAAAGCGTCTTACTTGATGCGCACTGGAATGAAGATGCGGCCGTCGCGGCGCTGCACGAGCACGCGCAGGTTCTTGTTCTTTTCGAGAACCTTGGCCAGATCGTCCACCTCGGTGATCTTGACGCCGTTGACGTTGACGATGATGTCGCCCTGACGGATGCCGGCCTTACGGGCCGCGCCCGTCGATTCGGTCACGAGCAACCCTTCGGTTCCCACCTGCTTTTGTTCGTCTTCGGTCAGGACCCGCACGGTCACGCCGAGCTTGTTGGCGGCGGCTTCCTTGGCCGCGCTCGGCTTGGCGCTTTCGTTCTTGGCTTCCTGAACTTTGACGTTGATTGACATCTGCTTGCCGTTGCGGATGACCGACAGGCGTGCCGTCGAGCCCGGCGCCATGCTGCCGATGATCACGGGCATGTCGACGCTGTTGTCGACGGCCTTGCCGTTGACGGCGGTGATGATGTCGCCTTCCTGCAGGCCGGCCTTGGCGGCGGGCCCGTCCTTTTCAACCTGGCTCACGATGGCGCCCTTGGGCGCGGGCAGGCCGAAGCTTTCGGCCAGATCCTGCGTCACGCTCTGGATGACCACGCCGATGCGGCCGCGCGTCACCTTGCCGTGCTGCACGAGCTGATCCTTGATCTGCATTGCCAGGTTGCTCGGAATGGCGAAGGACAGGCCCATGAAGCCGCCCGAGGTGGAGAAGATCTGCGAGTTGATGCCCACCACTTCGCCCTTCATGTTAAAGAGCGGGCCGCCCGAGTTGCCCGGGTTGACGGCCACGTCGGTCTGAATGAAGGGAACGTACTGATCGCTCGGCAGCTTGCGGCTCTTGGCCGAAACAATGCCCGAGGTGACGGTGTTGTCCAGCCCGAAGGGACTGCCGATGGCCGCAACCCATTCGCCGACCTTGAGCTCATCGCTGTTGCCCATCTTCAGATACGGCAGATCCTTGGCGTCGATCTTGACGACGGCGATGTCGGTCTTGGCGTCAGACCCCAACACCTTACCGGTGAATTCACGGTTGTCCGTTAGGCGCACCTTGATTTCATCGGCGCCCTCGACGACGTGGTGGTTGGTCAGAATCAGGCCGTCGGAGCTGATGATGAAGCCCGAGCCCGTGCCGCGGCGTTCGGGTTCCTCACGCGGGCCGCCGAAGGGCAGGGGAAAGCCAAAGCGGCGGAAGATTTCGGCGTGACGCTCGTCCAGGCCCAGACCGAACGGGTCGGCGCCTTCGACGACGCGCGCTTCGCGCACGGTGGAGATGTTGACGACGCCCTTGCCGTATTTTTCAACGAGCTGCACGAAGTCGGGCAGCTGGGCCGTCGCGACGGCGGCCTGCGGCGTCAGTTCCGTGGAGGCCGAGGCGCTCGAGAAGACGGCGCCGGAAAAGGCGATGGCGGCCGCGACGATCACCGCGGCGGGCTTGAGCGTTTTGGAAAGCATTTTTTATTTTCTCCGATGTCAGTCGTCCTGCACGTGGACTTTGTCGGGCACACCCGGTGTCGGAAGGCGAAGACGGGTGCGCCGCCCGCGTGCTGATGCGGCAAACAATAACGGAAAAAGCCGTGGACGGATGCGGCGATCTGTGGCGGGCGGGTTAAATTTGTAACAAAGGCGCGCCCAAGCCGCGGCAGGAGCGCGCCTTTGATGGGTTACAGCCCCGGTTTGCCCGCCTCGGCGCACAACGGAAAGCGCACGGCAAACTGCGCCCCGAACCCTTCGGGCTCGCCGTCGCGCGGGGGCCGCACGAAGCCGTCGTTGATCGTGATGGTGCCGTTGTGCATCTGCACGATGCGGCTGACGATGGCCAGCCCCAGGCCCGTGCCCGAGACCTTGGTGCCCAGGGCGCGGTAAAAGCGCTCAAAGACGCGGGTGCGTTCCTCGGGCGCAATGCCCGGGCCGTCGTCGGTGACGGTGATGAGGGCATGGCAGTCGCCGTCGGGGCGCACGGCCACCTCAATGCGGCCGCCCTCGGGCGTGTAGCGGATGGCGTTGTCCATAAGGTTCGTGATCATGAGCCGCACGGCGTCCTCCATGCCGACCATGGTGACGGGGGTACAGGCGTGCGTCAGGGTAATGTGCTTGCCCTGTGCCGAGGCCGTCAGATCCTCGACGGAGGCCTGCGCCACCGCCGCGAGGTCAAACTCGTTCATGGGCTTGTCGTGCGCGTCCGGATCCAGGCGCGCGATCGTCAGGAGCTGCTCGACAAGACGCGTGGCCCGTGCCACGCCTTCCTGCAGACGGCCGGCGTACTTGGCGCGGGTTTCCTCGTCCTTGGCGCGCGACAGCAGCTGGGCCTGCAGCTTGATGGCCGCCAGCGGCGTGCGCAGCTCGTGGGCCGCGTCCGAGGCAAAGCGCTGCTGGGCGTTCAGAGAATCCCCCAGACGCGCCATCAGGGAATTGATGGCGTCCACCAGGCTCTTTAACTCGTAGGGCAGGCCCTCGGTGTCGATCGGCGTCATGCTTGAGGGCGAGCGCTTGGCCACGGCGCGGGCCGTGCGGTTCAAAGGCTGCAGGGCCTGCACGATCACAAACCAGATGGCGATGGCCAGAAACGGAATGAGGATGAACATCGGCTGCACGATGTTCATGGCCGAGGAGACGGCGATGCGGTCGCGCACATCCAGGGGCTGAGCCACCTGCACGATCTTGGTGCCGACGGTGGCCGTGTACTGACGCCACTCGGTGCCCGCCTCGTCTCGAATTTCGCTAAAGCCCACGCTTTCGGCGATGGGAAGAGATGCGGCGCGGCGCGACAGGTACACCCGGTTGGTGGACGAGTCGTAGATCTGCACGAGAAAGCGCATTTCGGGCGACTGGCCCACGGGGATGGTGTACTGCAGTTCGTTGTCGCCGCGCTCGATCAGCCCCAGGGCCGTGTGACGCAGCTGGGCGTCAAACAGCCCCGAGAGTTCCGAGCGGGTGGAGTGGTACGTGGCCCAAGAGGCCACGAGACCGGCGACGATCAGAGCCGAAACGAGCGTAAAGACGATTCGGCTGCGGATGCTTGAAGCCATTGGTCAACTACGTCTCGAGCAGGTAGCCGACGCCGCGCACCGTTTTGATGGCGCTGTCCGAGAGCTTCTTGCGCAGGTGATGGATATGCACTTCGATGGTGTTCGAGCCCACGGCCGAATCCCAGTCGTAGAGCTTTTCTTCGAGCTGACCGCGCGACAGAACCACGCCGGCGCGGTCCGCCAGAGCCACCAGCAGGGCGTATTCCTTGCTCGAGAGCAGCACGGGCTCGCCGTTGTAGAACACTTCGCGCGTCTCGGGTTTAATGAGGAGCTTTCCGCGCTCGATGGTCGGCTCGCTGCGGCCCGCCGAGCGGCGCAGCAGCGCGCGGATGCGCGCCGACAGTTCGTCGAGGTCAAAGGGCTTGATGAGGTAGTCGTCGGCGCCCGCGTCGAGCCCCTTGACGCGGTCCGAGACCGTGTCGCGGGCCGTCGTCACGAGAACGGGCGTGTGAATACGCAGCGAGCGCACCTCCTTGAGAACGCTGATGCCGTCCTTGCCGGGCAGGCCCAGGTCCAGAATGACGAGCGAGAACGGGGTGGTGCGCAGGGCGATGAGGGCGGAGTTGCCGTCCTGCACCCAGTCGACGGCATAGCCTTCGGCCTTCAAACCGTCCACGACACCTTCGCCGATCATCTGATCGTCTTCAACCAAAAGAATTCGCATTGTCGTCAGGGGGTCAAAACGCGGGCGGATGCCTTGTTTGCACACGCAAAAAGGACGCCGCGCCGGCGGTTGTTCAAAGATGCCCAATGATAACGCGAAAGATCCCGTTTCCTTAAGGACGAAAGACCTACGCTATCTGCACAAAATGTTTCATGTGGAACATGGTTCGGCCGTCTGCGGCGGGGCTTTTCCCAATTGGAGGCGCGGGGCAACGGGCGGGGCGGGCCGTTGTAATAAAATCGAAAAAATCGGGTTTCAAAATTGCGCCCTATTGTCATTTGTTCGCATACCAAGGGAGAGACAAAGTGACCGAAAACGACGCTGTCAGCAGTCAGCAGAAAACGGCGGCCGAGAAGGCCGCGGCGCCGCAGCAGAGTGCGCCCCAAACCTCAGCGCAGAGCCCGGCCAAACCCAAGACGGGCGCCAAGCGCACCCCCAAAACGGTCAAGACCGCCAAGCCGGCCAAGAGCGCCAAAGCCGCCCTTGAGGCCAAGGCCGAAGCCGTGACGGATCTCAATTCGCCCGCGCTTTACACCAACCGCGAAATCAGTTGGATTGAATTTGACCGCAAGGTCCTTGAGACGGCCGAAGACCGCAGGGTGCCGCTTCTCGATCGCGTCAAGTTCCTGGCGATCTTCTTTAATAACCTCGACGAGTTCTACATGGTGCGCGTGATGAACCTGCAGCGGCAGGCGCGCAGCAACGTGGCGCCCACGGGCCCGGACAAGATGCCGCCCGCCAAGCAGCTCGTCGAAATCCGCCGGCGCGTCAGCGACATGCTCGACGAGGCCGAGGAGCTCTGGCTCAAGGATCTCAAGCCGGCCCTCGGGAAAAAGGACGTGCGCTTCATCGACTACGAGGATCTCACGGGCGAGCGTCGCCGCCTCGTGGACAAGTACTTCGAAACGGAGATTCTTCCCGTTCTGACGCCTCAGGGCGTGGACGCCGGGCGCCCCTTCCCGATGATCTCGAGTCGCAGCATCAATTTTGTCATCGAGCTGCGCAGCACTGATCCCGCGGACGACAAGAGCTACTTTGCACGCCTGAAGAACCCCAACAACGTGCCGCGTTTCCTTTTCATCCCCAAGGAAATTGAAGAAGGGGAGGAAATCAACTTTGCCTCGGGCGATGGCGACATCCTCATGATGGAGGATCTGGTCGCCAACCGCATGGGCATGCTCTTTCCGGGCTACAAGGTCAAGAACTACGGCATGTTCCGCGTCACGCGCAACACCGACGGGGAAATCGAAGAGGACGAGGCCGACGATCTGCTGGCGGCCGTGCGCGACTACGTCGAGCAGCGGCGCTTCGGCTCGATCGTGCGTGTGGAACTCGGCCGCGGCATGCCCGTGGCTCTGCAGGAATTCCTGATCGGGCACCTCGACGTGCTGCCCTCGCAGGTCGTGCGCTTGAAGATGCCGCTGGCGTTCAACGAATTCATGCGATTGATGAAGATCGACAAGCCCGCGCTCAAGTACCCGCCTTTCCGCGCTCGCACGCCTCAGCCCTTTGAGCCCGAAGAGGACCTCTTTGAGCGCATCCGCGAGCGTGACCTGATGGTCTATCACCCGTACGACAGCTTCGGCTGCGTGCTGCGCTTCCTGCGCCTGGCGGCCGTCGACCCGGACGTGGTGGCCATCAAGCAGACGCTGTACCGCTGCGGCAGCGACTCGCCCGTGGTGCAGAGCCTTCTGGAAGCCCGCCGCCGCGGCAAGCAGGTGACGGCCGTCGTCGAACTCAAGGCCCGCTTTGACGAAGAGCAGAACATCAACTGGGCCGAAGAGCTCGAACGCGCGGGCGTGAACGTCGTCTACGGCTTTGCCGGGTTGAAGATTCACGCCAAGCTGTGCCTGGTGGTGCGCCGGGAAGCCAAGGGCATGCGCCGCTACGCGCACATCGGCACGGGCAACTACAACGCCTCCTCGGCCAAGATCTATACGGACCTGGGACTGTTTACCGCCCGCGAGGACATCTGCGGCGACGTGCAGGACCTCTTTAACGTGATGACGGGCTTTGGGGTGATCGACAACTACCGCCGCATCTTCGTCTCGCCCAACCACCTGCGGGTCAACGTCACGCGCCTGATTCGCGAAGAGACGCAGATGCACCGCGCCAAGGGGGGCGGCCACATCATCCTCAAGTGCAATCAGCTGGTGGATCAGGATATCGTGCGCGAGCTCTATGAAGCCAGCCGCGCCGGCGTCAAGATCGAGTGCGTGGTGCGCGGCATCTGCTCGCTGCGCCCGGGCATCAAGGGCGTCTCCGAGACGATCAGCGTGCACTCGATCGTGGGCGAACTGCTCGAGCACGCCCGCATCTACTACTTTGAACGCGGGGGCGATCCGGTCATGTACGTGGGCAGCGCCGACATGATGACCCGCAACCTCAACGGCCGCATCGAGGTGCTTACGCCGGTGCTCGACAAAAAGCTCATGGACAACATCCTCAAGCAGATCGTCGAGCCGCAGCTTGCGGACAACACGCACGCCTGGGAGTTGCTCGCCGACGGCGGCTACCGCAAGATCCGTCGCGCGGCGGGCACTCCCGAGATGGACTCGCAAAGCCACATCAAGGAAGTGCTCAATCTGCTCAAGCGTTGATCGCCTGATCACTCCGTAGAAAAGAAAACTCCCCGACGTCGTTAAGGCACCGGGGAGTTTTTTACTGGAGGGTACGTCAGGCGCGCTTAGCGGTCGTGCCCGCCGTCAATCTTGGCGTAGGAGCGGTTGGTTTGGCCTTTGACGCGCACGGTGTCAAAGGCGCAGATGCGCTTGCCGCCCGTGTAGGTGTACAGGTACGTATCCCACACGGCCCCGGCCATCATGTACTTGGCCAGGTCCTTCTGGGAAAAGCGCATCACCAGGTCCTTTTTGCCGTCGCCGTTGACGTCGCGCGCTTCAAAGCCCTGCGGTTTGGCCAGGTCGCTTAGAACCACCTTGGCCACGGTCGAGGCGCGGCTCGGGCCGGCGAAGGTCTGGTCCTTTTCAATGCTCGTGGCGTCCAACAGGGGATCGGAGATGAGGGCAATTTCCACCGGCGCGTCGCTCTTGGGATCAATCTCGCCCGAGAGAATCGCGATCTTGTGCGGCGCAATGGCCGCGAGGTCACGGCTGACGGCGCCCTGCGCTTCCTGCAGCTTTTGCACATTGAAGTTATGCAGGATCTTCAGGGCCTTGTCCTTGGAGACCTTCAGGGCGGCCTTGGCCTGCGCGTGCACGAGGGCGCGATCGCCCTCCCAGTTGGTTTCGAGCGTATGGATCACGTCGCGCGCGCCGCGCTGATCGCCCCACTGGTATTCCAGAACGTTGGCGTAGTTGATGAAGGGGGTGGAAGCAAACTCGGCGTGGTAGCTGAAGCGCTCGTCGCGGGCGTTGAACTGCTCGGCCGTGGCTTTCCGCCAGCCCATGAAGGCGGCGTTGGCGGCCGGTTTGGCCAGCGGGTAGCCCGGCACATAGGGCGTCTCGCACGGGCGTGCATAGGCGCGGAACGCCGTGATCAACTCGGGCGTGGAATCGAGTTCAAAGACGACCGACTCGTGCGAGGTGGGGCGGCAGGTGCCCAGCCCCTTGTGGTGGTACCAGCCCGGATCGTCGCCGATCGTCTCTTCGTGCAGGCGCAGGATCGCCTTGACGTCGCCCACGTCAAACTTGCGATCGGGCGTGACGCTGTACGGGAAGGCTTCCGGGTCGGTGATGGTTTTGCCGGTGATGTAGTTCCAGGCCAGGGTGTTGCGGCTGCGGTTGTAGTCGGCGGCGCGCTTTTCGGGAGGCTGCACGGCCGTGCGGAAGTTAAAGTCCGTGTAAACGCCCGCTTTGGCGGGCTTATAGCGCCCGTTGGCGATCGAGCGTTCAATCAGGCCCGGCGAGACGATCACGTTCTTGGTGTCGGTGGCGTCCACCACCCCGATCATGAAGTTGTTCGGGATGTAGGTGACTTCATTGTCCTGCACGCGGCGCGCCACCCACGTGTTGCCCTTGTGGATCGCCAGCTGCCAGGCCTCGTTGCTGTCGGCGATCGTGTAGGTGCGGCCCTCGGAGAAGTAGCCGTAGCGGTTCAGAAGGTCAATGGCAATGTCGACGGCCTCTTTGGCCGAATGGGCGCGCTCGGCCATCAGGCGGCGGATGCCGTAGCCGATGCCCCCGTCCGTGAGCTTCTGATCCTTGTCGTAAATGGTGGTGCAGGCGTTGGAGACAATGACCACACCCGCGTCATTGACAAAGCCGTCCGAGAAGGACGCGCCCGAGGGCGAGAGAGTCTGCGACCAGTAAAAGCCCAGGGTTTCGGCCACCTGAGGAATCTTGGCGGCCGCGGGCTCGAAGGTGATCATTTCGCCTGCCTTGTGCTTGGCCGGCGGCACGTAGTACTGCGGGTTAAAGACGCGCCCGCCGTTGTCTTCGTTGTGCCCGATGATGATGTGGCCCGTGGCCGAGACGGCTTTGCCGACCACGACGGTCGAGCAGGCCAGGGAGTTGAGGGAAACCGAGGCAAGCGCCGCGAGTGCGGCGCAGGCGATGAGAGACTTTTGAAACGCCATGGTGGCATCCTCCTGCTGAAAACGCCGATCGTGCCGACCGACACGACCCCGACCCGAACATTATGGGTTCGAAGCGCTCCGATGCGCGATGGGCGGCAATCGGGAAAACCCTTAAAAAACAAGAAGACAACGTTGGGAAACGTCGGCAATTGCAACGAGCCTTAAAAGAGGGGAAGGGCGGGGGCGGGAGCTTTTTATAATCGACCCATGGATCCATTTTTTCGAGGAGAGCGCCATGGCCGAGCATCTGCCGCAGCAAGTCGATGTTGAATTGGCGCCCCCGCCCTCGACCGTGACGGTGGCCAAGGTGGTCTACGGGCTGCATTCGCTCTCGATCATCGTCGGGGTGGTGACGGGCGGCTCGATTCTCGGGGCTTTTCTCTTTGGCTGGCCCTCGATCGTGGCGGTGATCCTCAACTACGTGATGCGCTCGGACGCCAAGGGCACGTATGTCGAAAGCCACTTCTCCTGGCAGATTCGCACCTTCTGGTACGCCTTTGCGTTTGCCTGCCTCGTGGGCTTTGTGGGGTTCCTTCTGTCCTTTATCTATGTGGGGCTCGTGCTCTGGTTCGTGGGCTTTTTCGTGATGAGCATCTGGGTGGCCTACCGCATCATCCGCGGGGCGATCCGGCTCTGGGACGGCAAGCCGATCTGAGAGGGCATCGGATTAATCCGTATCTCGGACACTAAGGGTAAACCCGCAAATTCATTCGATTCAAAACCGTTGTTTCTCTGCGCAAAATGCGCGCTAGTTTGACGCGCGCGCGACACGGGACGTGTCGGCGCTTCAGGCTCCACTTTCTTTTGATGGCTTTCGCACCCCGGCCCTCTTGACCGGCATCAGGCTCTTGATGAGGCGAAGGCCCGACCCATTTAGTCTCATTGGAGAAACAATCGTGAAGATGACGATGAAGGCGGCTGCGGCCGCCGTGATGGCCGTGTGCGCCGCCTCCGCCGCGCAGGCCGCCGGCTTTATGCTGACCGAACAGTCCGCCGGCTCCCTCGGCCGTGCCTACGCCGGTGTCGGCGTGGACGGTACGGATATTTCCGGCGTGTTCTACAACCCCGCCACGATGACCCTGCACCCGGGCACGCAGATCCAGGCCGGTTTTGTGGCCGTGGGTCTGGATCTGAGCCTGGACTACGATGTGGCGCAGACGGGCGGCACCTCCATCTCCGGCAATGAAAACGGCCGCGCCAACACCCAGCCGATTCCCTTCGGCTACATCAGCCACCAGATGACCGACAACATGTGGATCGGTCTGGCGATGACGGTTCCCTTCGGTATGGGCACCGAATACGGCGACAACTGGGCCGGTGCCAACCGAGGCATCTCGGCGCAGGTTCTGACGTTTGACTTCAACCCGAACGTGGCCTGGAAGGTTTCCGACAAGGTGAGTCTGGGTGCTGGTCTGTCGATCCAGTACGCATCTGCGGACCTGAAGCTGCGTACGAATGCATCCAATGCCGCCCTTGCTGCGGGTGGCTTTGATAGTGAGGTGGATGCTGACAGCATCGCCTGGGGTTGGAATATTGGCATGATGTGGTCGCCGCTGGACAACCTGCGCTTCGGCCTGTCGTACCGCTCCCGAGTCAACCACAATGCGGACGGTGATCTGACGTTGGATAACTTTAGTGATCCGAGAGGAGGTCTTACAACACAGGGTATTGATAAGCTGATGGGCACGCACGAAGCGACGGCAACGTTGGCTACTCCCGCCTGGGCGATGGCCACGGCCGCCTGGGACGTTAACGATCTCGTGAGCCTGTACGCCACCTTCCGCTGGACGGATTGGTCGAGCTTTGACGAATTGAACATCAATGGGAAGACTAGCCTGGGCACTCCGATTACGTCCAAGGTTGTTAACAAGTGGCAGGACACCTACCTCTTCTCTGTGGGTACCGATCTGCGCTTTACGAACTGGTGGACGTTCCGCGCCGGTATCGGTTACGAAACCTCCCCGATCGACGATCCGACCACCCGTACGGCCATCATTCCCGATGCCGACCGCTGGTGGTTCGCGCTCGGTTCCTCCTTCAAGGCTACGGATAACCTGCAGCTCGATGTGTCGGCCGCTTGGCTGCACGGCACGGGCGAACGCGACCTCTATCGGGAAGTCGGCTCCGATGAGAAGATCGGTCGCTTCGACAAGCTTGACGCCTACCTGCTCGGCGTGCAGCTCGTCTACAAGTTTTAATCGCGCCTGAAAGCCGCCTACGGGCGGCTTGAGCCACGGCCCCGGATGCGTTTCGTGTTGAACGCCACCGGGGCCTTTTCGCATCCGGACAAGACAAATCGGGCGCGGGGGCGGATAATGGCGTCCTATTGGGCTTGAGGTTTGATATGAACGTCTTTTTTCACCATCTGTCGCTGTGCGCACCCTTGTTTTTGATGGTGTTCCTGGGCTGGGCACTGGTGAAAATCGGTTTGTTCACGACGGCCGTGACCAAGGCGCTGTCGCAGTTCGTGTTTAAGTTGCTCATGCCCGTGATGCTCTTTGACCTCATGAGCGATGCCTCGGAGCGTCCTCCGGTGGACCTTAAGGTGCTCATCGCCTTTTTCGGCTCCTGTGTGGTCGTGTACCTGATCGGCAGTTTTCTGGGCGGCCGGCTTTTTAAGCAGGATTCAACGGGCCGTGTGATCACCGGCATGGGCGGCATTTTCGGCAACAACGTGCAGCTCGGCGTGCCGATCGTGCAGACGAGTTTGGGCACGGCGGCCATGCCCACGATCTCGCTGCTGATCATCTTCAACGTGCTGCTGCTGTGGACGAGCGCCACGGCCTGCGTAGAATTCGGCCGCACGGGTGGAAAAATCAACTGGGGACGTTTTCTGACGGCCCTCAGGAACATTTTCCGCAACCCGATCGTCTTGGGGATTCTCACCGGCACGGCCTGGAGTTTTACCGGGCTGGCGCTGCCCGAGGTGGTCGACAAGAGCGCCTCGCTCGTGGCCACGGCCACCACGCCCTGCGCCCTCATTGTGGTGGGCATGGGCCTGGCCGAGCACAGCTTTACGGCGGCGTTGCCCAAGGCTAGCCTCATCACGCTCTTAAAGCTCGGGCTGCAGCCCTTCGTCGTGTGGCTCTTCTGCGTCCTGTTGGGACTCGATGCCGTGCAGACCCACGCCGCCACCGTGCTGGCGTGTCTGCCCGTGGCCATCAACCTTTACATCATGGCCACGCAGTTTGAAAGCGAAGAGGGTGAGGCGAGCAACGCGATTTTCGTTTCGACATTCATTTCCGCGTTCACCGTTCCGCTGACGCTGACGCTTTTGGGAGTAGGTTACTGATATGGCGCTCGGCGCAACGATCTGCAAGGCTTTTATCGATGTCAGCGACATCGACCGCGGCTATTACGACAGCCGGTCCCTGACCATCGCACAGCACCCCTCGGAGACGCCCGCGCGCATGATGGTGCGGTTGCTCGCGTGGATTCTTTACGCGGCCGAGCGCACGGAATTCGGCCGGGGCCTTTCCACGGACGACGAGCCGGCCGTCTACGAGCGCAATGACACCGGCGACATTGCCCTGTGGATCGACGTGGGCTGCCAGGACGTCAAGAACCTGCGCCGCGCGGCGGGCAAAAGCGAGCACGTGGTGGTTCTCGCGTACGACGAGGCGCGCATCGAGCCGTGGTGGCAGGCCCGCAAGGGGGAACTCGGCAAGATCGACAAACTCACCGTGCGCTGGATTTCGGACGAGGAACTCGAAAAGCTCGCGTCCATGGCCGGGCGCAACATGAAGATTGCCGCCACCGTGCAGGACGGGGTGGTGTGGTTGGCCGACGAGACGCACAACATTGAAATTGATGTGAAGACCCTGCTGCACCGCGGCGATCAGGTCTTCTGATCCGGCTTTTTGAGGATAAGAGAAAGCCCCGGCAGGCGGAAGGCTTGTCGGGGCTTCGCATTGAAAAGCCTGCGGCTTAGGTGTTGCGCAACCCGTCGGCCATCTGCCAGAAGGCGGCCTCAAGGTCACTGCGCAGCGCCTCGTCGGGGACGCTTTGCTCGAGCGCCTCTTGCATGCAGCCGAACCACAGGTCGCGCAGCTCGGCCGTGATGCGCATGCGCTGATGGTTTTCGCGCAACTGCGGCAGACCGTGCTTTTGGTTGTAGAGCGCGGGACCGCCGAACCAGCCCGTCAGGTACTCGATCATGCGGGCACGGTAGTGAGCCATGCCGTTGACGTACCAGCGACGCAGCTCGTCATAATCGGGGCTCCGCTGAAGAATTTCGATGTACTTGTCGATGAGGGCGGTCAGACCCGCTTCGCCGCCAAGACGATCGTAGAGCGTCGGTTGTGACATCAGTCGTTCAGTCGTCGGAAAAATCAAGGGGTGCGGGGCGCCTTAGCGAAGGAAAACGCCCCAGACACCGATCAGTATCACGGGCCAGGCGACGAGGGGCGAAAAGAGCACGCGCAGGATGCGGTTTTGCGGCACAAAGCCGAAACCGTGCACCCAGGCCGCGCTCATGCCCATCATCAGCAGCGCGAGAAAGCCGTGCGGCACGCTCGTGGAATCCTCGGCGATCAGGCGCGGATACAGGACCACCACGGCGACCACGGTGATGGCCGCCAGCAGGCTGACGACGCGCGCCAGGCCGCGCACGAAGCCGCCCGAGGCGTTACTCATCGGCCGCTTCCTTGTTGTCGAGGGTCACGGAGACCACGACCGACAGAAGGATGGCCATGCCAAGGCCGGTAAGCCAGTAAAAATAAATCATACGTTTCTCCAGTGTGGGAGGCTCCGTGAAATGGTGCCTCCCTTCGTCGCGTTTGACTTAGTAAAGATCGTGATTGTTCTTGCGGATGTACTCGGCGTTGAGCTTGCCCGACATCGTGCGGTAGGCCCAGCCCGTGTAGATCAGAACGAGCGGCAGCAGCAGCAAGGTCACGAAGAACATGACTTCAAGGGTGAGCTGCGAGCTCGTGCAGTCCCAGATCGTCAGACTCGACGTCGGATGGCTCGAGCTGGGCATGATGAACGGGAACATCGAGATGAGCGGCGTCAGAACGATGCTCAGGATCGTGACGGCCGAGCACACGATGGCAAAGCCGCCCTTCATCTGCTTGGCAAAGAACACGCCGCCGAAGGCGCCGATCACGGCCAGGGCCGGGATGAGCCACAGCACCGGGTAGCTGGCGAAGTTGGCAAACCAGGCGCCCGCCGCGACGTCAACGGTCTTGAGAAGCGGGTTGGAGGGGCCGGCGGGATCGAGGCCCGCGCTCACCACCATGCCGTCGATGCCGAAGTACGTCCACACGCCGCCGAGCACGAAGAGCACGGCCGCCGCGACGCCGGCGATCGTCGAGACGCCCACGGCGCGGCGCTGCAGGTCACCTTCGGTGCGCAGCACGAGGTAGTTGGCGCCGTGAAAGACGATCATCAGCAGGGACACCACTCCGCACAGCAGCCCGAACGGGTTCAGAAGCCCGAAGAAGCTGCCCGTGTAGAACGGACGCAGGGATTCGTCAAAGTGGAACGGAACGCCCTGCAGCAGGTTGCCGAAGGCCACGCCGAAGATTACCGGGGGAACCGCAGAGCCGATGAAAAGGCCCCAGTCCCAGGTGTTGCGCCAGCGCGTGCCGGCCATCTTGCCGCGGAAGTCAAAGCCGACCGGACGCAGGATCAGTGCCAGCAGCACGATCAGCATGGCCCAGTAAAAGCCTGAGAAGGCCGCGCCGTACAGCAGGGGCCAGGCCGCGAACATGGCGCCGCCGCCCGTGAGCAGCCACACCTGGTTGCCGTCCCAGTGCGGGGCCACGGAGTTGATCATGCAGCGGCGGTCGGTGTCGTTCTTACCGAGGAAGGGCAGCAGGGTGCCCACGCCCATGTCCTGGCCGTCCATGACGGCAAAGCCCACGAGCAGCACGCCGATGAAGAGCCACCAGATCAGGCGAAGAATTTCATAATCGATCATTTTTTATTCTCCTAAGTCGGTGTGCATCAGGCCTTGCGTTCGAAGAAGTAGCGGCCGGTGCCCAGAGAGCTCGGGCCGAGCTTGGCGTAGCGAATCATCAGCCAGTATTCGACGACGAGCAGCGCCGAGTACAGGATCGCAAAGCCGGCGATCGAACCGATCACGTCGCCGGTCGACAGACTCGAGACGGACAGATCCACCGGGAGGATTTCATAAATGGTCCAGGGCTGACGGCCGTATTCGGCCACGAACCAGCCGGCCTCGCAGGCAAGCCAGGGCAGCGGCAGGCAAAGCAGGCACAGCCACAGGGTCTTGGTCTTTTCGGCAATGGTGCCCTTGATGCTGTAGAAGGCGGCCAGGCCGAAGATGAGCAGGCAGGCGATGCCGCAGCCGACCATCAGACGGAAGGTCCAGTACATCGGAGCCACGGGCGGCACCGTCCCCAGAGCCGCTTGGCGGATCTGCTCGGGGGTGGCCTGCGTCACGTCGGTGACGTACTTCTTCAGAAGCAGACCGTAGCCCAGGTCGGCCTTGACTTCGTTGAACTGCTCGATGAGCGAGTGGTTTTCCTTGTCCTTGCGCAGGGCTTCGAGGATCGAGACGGCGCGCTGGCCGTTGATGATGCGCGCTTCGTTTTCTTCAACGAGCGGATTGATGCCCTTGATTTCTTCCGAAAGCGAACGCGTGCCCATCAGACCGAAGAGCCAGGGGAACTCAATGTTGAAGTCGTTCTTGCGGGCTTCCTGATTGGGAATGGCAAAGAGCGACAGGGAGGCGGGAGCCTCTTCGGTTTCCCACATGGCTTCCATGGCGGCAACCTTGGAGGGCTGGTGCTGCGTGACGAGGTAGGCCGATTCGTCGCCCATATGGGTCGTCAGAATCGTGGCCACCAGGCCGAAGACGGCACCGAGGCGCAGGCTGCGCTTGGCAAAGCCGATGTCGCGGCCCTTGAGCAGGTACCAGGCCGAAATGGCCACCACGAACATGGCGCCGGTCATGTAGCCCGCGTTGATCGTGTGCATGAACTTGGCCTGTGCCCAGGGGCTCGTGACGATGGCCCAGAAATTGGTCATTTCCATGCGCATCGTGCCGAAGTTGAATTCCGAGCCGGACGGATACATCATCCAGGCGTTGGCCACGAGAATCCACAGGGCCGAGAGGTTCGAGCCCAGAGCCATTAGGAAGGTCGCCGCGAAGTGACCGCCCTTGGAGAGGCGATTCCAGCCGAAGAAGAACAGACCGATAAAGGTCGATTCCAGGAAGAAGGCCATCAGACCTTCAATGGCCAGGGGGGCGCCGAAGATGTCGCCCACGTAGTGCGAGTAGTAGGCCCAGTTCGTGCCGAACTGGAACTCCATCGTGATGCCGGTGGCCACGCCCAGGGCAAAGTTGATGCCAAAGAGCTTGCCCCAGAAGCGGGTCATGTCTTTGTAGACTTCGCGGCCCGTCACGACGTAACAGGCTTCCATGATCACCAGCATGAACGACAGACCGAGCGTAAGCGGCACGAACAGGAAGTGATACATGGCCGTCAGCGCAAACTGCAGACGGGACAGATCAACAAGTTCAGAAGAAAACATAAGAAAGCAGCTCCGAGTTTCCGGCGCCCGGTCAGATCCGAGGATGACGGCGCGTCGGTTCAAGAGAAGTGGGGGTTGTTTTTATTTGTAAGTCTCGCCGGCTTCCGCGGCGCGGTCGGCGCGCATCAAAATGCCCGAGGCCACGTTCTCGGGAGTTTGTTCAATGCGGTGTTCCGGGCTGAAGAAGAAATACCACAGGCCGAAGATGAAGGCGAGCTTGCAGCAAAGCACCACGCCGATCTCAACGATCAGACGCGGACGGGACTTGTTCGATGCGGTGGCTTTGTTCATTTCGGACGGTCTCTCTTGTTGAGGGATGGCGAAAACCTACGCGGGTTATCTTAAAGAGAGGACTTAAAGAAATGTCACAAACGCTTGCAAAAAAACGAAAAATTGTCAGAATGAGGGACGGCTGAGCTGTCAGATTTGGCAGTCTTGCACTTTTTTCTCTCGTTGGAAACGAAAATGCCGGTTGCTTCCGAAATCGCATCCATGCTAGAGGCTCTCGAAGCGCCCGCCATGCTCATTCGTCCCGAAGATATGACGGTGGCCGCCGTCAACGACGCCTTCGGGCAGGCGTACGGCCGCTTTCGCTTTGAAGGCAAGCGCTGCTGGGAGGCGCTGCACCGGGCGGGAGCCTGTCCCAAGCTCGGGCTGGCTTGCCCGCTGGCACAGGCCGGCGACGTCCCCGGCGCCTGCTGCGTGCACCAGACGCTCTACGGCAGCGCACGCATGACCGAGCTCACCGTCACCGCGCGGCCGGTGCTTTCAAGCGACGGCAAGCCGATCTATTGGCTCGAAACCATCAAAACCAAAAACGAGGGCGCCGAGCCGTTTCGCCGCGGCACGGTGGGCGTCAGCCGCCTGCACGGCGAGCTCATGCATAAGCTCGAGCGCGCGGCCCTGCACGACGCCCCTTATCTCATTTTCGGGGAAACGGGCCTGGGCAAAGAGCTCTACGCCCGCACGGTGCACGAAAACAGCGCCCGCGCCGCGCACCCCTTCGTGGTGACCGCAGGCGAGCGCTTAAGCGCCAAGGACGCCGCGGCCCTGCTGCTCGGGCGAGATCAGGATCCGGGCCTGCTGCGCCGCGCCGAAGGCGGCACGCTCTTTATCAAGGACATTGAAAAAACCGCGCTTGCCGCGCGTGAGCTGCTCGAGCGGGTGTACGAGTCGGGCGCCGAGGCCAACGCGCAGGACGGCGTGCGGCCCGTGTCCGTGCGGCTGGCCGCCAGCGCCGAGCGAGAGTTGCCCCAAGAAGGGCTGGGATCGGCTCTGCGCACCGCTCTGAGTGAAAACAGCATCCGCGTGCCGCCGCTGCGCGAGCGCAAGGACGACATCGCGCCGCTGGCCAAGTTTTTCGTGAGCGGCTTTGCCCCGGTCAATTCCCGCACGATCACCCAGGAAGCCATCGAGTGCCTGCGCGGCTTTGACTGGCCGGGCAATATGCGCGAGCTGCGGGAAGTGCTCGCCAAGGCCGCCGAAGCGGCCGACGGGGCCACGATCACGAGTTCGGCCCTCTCGCTGCCCGCCAAGGAGGCCGCCTCCTTTATGGGCGAGGACGCGCAGATCGTTCCTTTGGCCGACATCAAGGATCGGTACCTGTTGTGGGCCGTGGAAAACTTTGCGGGCGCCCGCAGCGAACTCGCCCAAAAACTCGGCGTCTCCGAGCGCACGCTCTATCGGCTTTACGCCCAGAGCAAGAGCCGCCGGGACGGACAGTCGTAAATCAAAACCAAAACAGCGGCGCCAAGGCCGCCGGCTCTCAGAACCATGAGCTTACAAGACGAAAAGGAAAAACTTGCCTACCGGCTGCTGCCGGGGGAAACCGCCCACCGACTCGATCGCGAGGGCGCGAGCCTGCGCTACTCGGTGCTGCCCGCCGCGGGCCAAAAGGTCGGCACGGTGATCTTTCTGCACGGCGTGGCCAGCAACGGCTCGCGCTGGGAGGAATTCATCGAGGGCACGAGCCTGCGGCAGTCGTTTGACATCATCCGCTGCGATCTGCGCGGGCACGCCGCTAGCGTCACCCGCCGCCGCGCCCGCCTCGAAGACTGGAGCGACGATGTGGCCACTATTTTGGACGCGTGCTCTGTGCAAAAGGCCGTGGTGGTCGGGCACAGCCTCGGGGCGCAGGTGGCCGTCAACTTCTCGGTCTGGCATGCCGATCGAGTGCTCGGCACGGTGCTTCTCGATCCCCTCATCAGCCAGGCTCTCACGCCCAAGGCCGTGGCCATGCGCTCCAAAGTGCCCTACCTCAAGATGATGGAGACCTTTTTTCGCTGCACGACGGCGCTCGGTTTTAGCCGCAAGCTCAAAAACCAGGATCTGCGTGCCATGGACGCCAAGGCGCGCGAAAAGATTGCCGCCGGCGGCCGGGAGCTTGAGGAATTCATCAAGCAGTACTCGTCGGCCACGGCCGATTTGCAGTACATCCACAGCGCCGTGTATCTGCACGATCTGGTGGAGGTGGGGCGCCCGACGCCCGCGCCCGAAGCCATCGGCGTGCCCATGCTCGTGATCGGCGCCTCGGCCGGAACCTTTACCGACCCCCAGGCCATGCACCAGTGGGTGCAAAAGCTCAAGGACGGCCAATGGGCACAGGTTCAGTGCGCCCACTGGCCGATGACCGAGTGCCCGCGGGACGTGGGCGCGCTCATCGAAGAGTGGGTCGGCAAGCGCTTTGCGCCCAAGGCTTAAAGAGTCCCGTTAGGGCGAGGCGATCGGCGTCCAGCCGGTCGGGCAGGCGCGCACCTGCGGGTAAAAGCCCTGTTCGGACTCGCACCAGTAAAGCGTCTTGACGGAATTGGCGGCGTTGACGGCCGCGTTGGCGGCCGCTTCGGCGCGGCGGGCGCTTTGCTCGGCGCTGTAGGCCGCCGAATTGGCCCGGTAATCGGGCACCACATAGCTTGGCGCTGGGTACGAGGGCGCGACGCGATAGCGGTACGGAACGTAATAGTCGTAGCGGTGGTACCGGTCGTACCGGTCGTCTGCGAGTTCACTCAGACCCCAGAAGGTCAGACCGGCGATGGCCGGTGCCCACAGCCAGGCCGAACTGTGGTGATGGTGGCGCGGCGGGGGTGCCGGATGATGCCAGCCCGGGCCTCCGGGCGGACGCGCCAGGGCGCCGGTGGCAAAAACGCTCGAGAGCGCGAGCACGGCGGCGGAAACGAAAGCAAGGCGGCGCAGTGTCATAACGAACCCCAAATCAAAGGCAAATCAGACGGAAAGGGTGGGGAACTGAATCCTCGTTCATGCCTTTCAACTGTACCGCAGATCGGCCGGTGAAACGCGCTTCGGACACGGTTTGTGACAGCTCTTTGAAAAAGTTGGCCGAGCAAGAGAAGGGCGAATCGCTTTGTCGATCACGTAAAATGCCGAGGCTCGGACAGCGGTCCGGGAAGAGGAACAACACGAGGAGGAGGGCGCCCGAAGGGAAAACACCGAGAGGGCGCCGCACGCACATGAGGGAATTGCCGCCGGAACTCAAAAAGTCCCGTCTGAGCCGCGAAAAACAGATTCGGATGCTGCGCATCTTCTTTTACGCGAGCACGGCCGCCGCCTTTGCCGCGGGCGCCTCCGACATTGCCGACAGTGCCATCTCGAGCGCGCTGGGCAACTTCGGCATCCTGCTGATTTTGGCGCGGCTGTACGTCTTGAGTCCCCTGATGGTCTCGCGCAGCAGCGCGGGCGACGAGAAGTGGGCGCAGGCCGAGGCCGACTGGGCCGAGGACAACTATCCGTGGCTCGACACCCTTAGCCGCGTGGGCTGGGGACTGCTCGCCGCCGGGGTGTTGATGCAGCTCATTTACGGGGTCCCTTGAAACTCTCGCGGTTTTCTGTACAATGCCAATTCTTCGCTGACAACGGCCGGCAGACCGGTGGCGAAGATCGGGAGAACGGATCGGCGACAGGCCGACAGGGTAGGTTCTCCGCTGCTGTGAAAGAAATTTCGCGTCAAAAAGGCGAAAGGGGCTTGACAAAGTCGTTTTCAACCCGCATAATCTGCCATTCGCTACGGAGGGGTGCCCGAGTGGCTAAAGGGGGCAGACTGTAAATCTGTTGGCTTACGCCTACGATGGTTCGAATCCATCCCCCTCCACCAGCGCTGATTTGTCAAAAATCAGACAACTAGTGAAATTGCAGTTGGTTAAGGCCGAATGCAGTTGTAGCTAAGGCGGGTGTAGCTCAATGGTAGAGCAGAAGCCTTCCAAGCTTACGACGAGGGTTCGATTCCCTTCACCCGCTCCAATTTTCCAAAGTGTGCCCGTGTGGCTCAGTGGTAGAGCACTCCCTTGGTAAGGGAGAGGTCATGCGTTCGATCCGCATCACGGGCACCAGAAATTCTTCATCAAACCGTTATTTGTGTACCCCCGGGTTTAAAGCCCGGCTTTTGTTCAGGAGTTAAACCATGGCAAAGGGTAAGTTTGAACGTACCAAGCCCCATGTGAACGTGGGCACCATCGGTCACGTTGACCACGGCAAGACCACGCTGACGGCTGCCATCTGCACGGTTCTCGCTTCCAAGTTCGGCGGCGAAGCCAAGGCTTACGATCAGATTGACGCGGCTCCCGAAGAAAAGGCCCGCGGCATTACGATCAACACGGCTCACGTCGAGTACGAAACGGAACACCGTCACTACGCTCACGTCGACTGCCCGGGGCACGCCGACTACGTCAAGAACATGATTACCGGTGCCGCTCAGATGGACGGCGCCATTCTGGTTGTGTCGGCCGCCGACGGTCCGATGCCCCAGACGCGTGAACACATCCTTCTGGCCCGCCAGGTGGGTGTTCCCTACATCATCGTCTACCTGAACAAGTGCGACATGGTCGACGATCCGGAACTGCTCGAACTCGTGGAAATGGAAGTCCGCGAACTGCTGAGCAACTACAACTTCCCGGGTGACGACATTCCCATCATCAAGGGCTCGGCCAAGCTCGCTCTCGAAGGCGACAAGGGCGAACTCGGCGAACAGTCGATCCTGAAGCTTGCCGAAACGCTCGACAACTACATCCCGACGCCGGAACGCGCTCTTGACCAGCCGTTCCTGATGCCGATCGAAGACGTGTTCTCGATCTCCGGCCGCGGCACCGTGGTGACTGGCCGTGTCGAACGCGGCATCATCCGCGTGGGCGACGAAATCGAAATCGTCGGTATCCGTCCGACGAGCAAGACGACCTGCACGGGCGTTGAAATGTTCCGCAAGCTGCTCGACGAAGGCGAAGCCGGTGACAACATCGGTGTTCTGCTGCGCGGCACCAAGCGTGAAGAAGTTGAACGCGGTCAGGTTCTGGCCAAGCCCGGTTCCATCACCCCGCACACCAAGTTCGCTTCCGAAGTGTACGTGCTGACCAAGGAAGAAGGCGGCCGTCACACCCCGTTCTTCAAGGGCTATCGTCCGCAGTTCTACTTCCGCACGACGGACGTGACCGGCACGATCGAACTGCCCGAAGGCGTCGAAATGGTGATGCCCGGCGACAACATCTCGATGACCGTGCAGCTGATCTGCCCGATCGCCATGCAGGAAGGTCTGCGCTTCGCCATCCGCGAAGGCGGCCACACCGTCGGCGCCGGCGTCGTTGCCAAGATCATCGAGTAATCTCGAAATTCTGACGGGTTCGTCCTGTGGGCGAACCTTCAGGACAGGGGTATAGCTCAATTGGCAGAGCGACGGTCTCCAAAACCGTAGGTTGAGGGTTCGATTCCTTCTGCCCCTGCCACCAGACAGAAGCAGGAAGCCGCGATCAATGACCGCGGCTTTCTGTCTGTTAAAACTGCGAAAAATGTACGCGCGAACCCGAGCCGCTGGCGCAGGGCGATTCGCGCAACGGATGTCAAAGAAATGGCTACTCAGAATGCACAGCCCCAGCAGGCTACGGGCAGCAAGACGGCCGACGTGCTCGTGATGACGCTTGCCGTCCTGATCGCCGTCGCCGGCCTTCTGGCTTTTACCTTTCTGACGGACCAGAGCACGGGGGTGCGCATCGGTGCACTCATCGGCGGTCTGGTCGTTGCCGTCGTCGTGGCGGCCTTCTCGAGCACCGGCAAGCGCTTCATCGCCTTCTGCCGCGAGTCCTGGGAAGAATTGCGCCGCGTCGTTTGGCCGACCCGCAAGGAAACGGTCAACACCACGGGCATCGTGATGGCCTTCGTGGTGGCGGTGGCCATCTACCTGTTCTTTGTCGACAAGCTCATCGAGTGGGGTCTTTACGACGGCCTGCTCAAGCTGAGCTTCTGATCCGAACGAACCGCTTTTTAAGCAAACAGGAGCGCGCACCGGCAGCCCGACGGCACCGAAGTGCGCGCAACCGTTTGCACGGAGATTGAAATGACTGCCGAAACCGCACAGGAAACGGGCGCAGCGAGCATGCGCTGGTACACGGTCCACGTTTATTCCTCGATGGAAAAGAGCGTGCAGAAGGCCATCATCGAACGCATCGGCCGCTCCGAACTCAAGGAGTTTTTCGGCGAAGTGCTGCTGCCCGTTGAAAAGGTTGAGGAAAACCGCAACGGCCGCAAGTTCGCAACCGAACGCCGCATGTACCCGGGCTACGTGTTCGTCGAAATGGTGATGAACGAAGAAACCTGGCACCTCATCAACTCGACGCCGCGCGTGATCGAGTTCCTCGGCAACAACCACCCGGTGCCCCTGTCGCCATCGGAAATCGCCTCCATCAAGGATCGCATGTCCACGGGCACGGAAAAGGCCCGTCCGAAGGTCATGTTCGAGCCCGGCGAAATGGTGCGCATCAAGGAAGGCCCGTTCCAGGACTTCAACGGTCGCGTCGAAGAGATCCTTTACGACAAGAGCCGCCTGCGCTGCTTCGTGTCGATCTTCGGCCGCGAAACGAGCGTCGAGCTCGCCTTCAACGAAGTCGAAAAAATCTAATTTTTTTCTGCGAAGGGCGTTGATTTCAAAGAAATTTGCATTTTCCAAATTTCTTTGGCATAATCCCGCCCTTCGATTCCCACTTTAACTGGGGAGCCCGTCCACATCGGCGCGGCGTTTGAACCCAGGGAGTATTTATCAAATGGCAAAGAAAATCGTCGGCTTTATCAAGCTGCAGGTTCCTGCGGGTAAAGCCAATCCCTCGCCCCCCATCGGCCCGGCCCTCGGCCAGCGCGGTCTGAACATCATGGAATTCTGCAAGGCGTTCAACGCCAAGACGCAGGGTATGGAACCCGGTCTGCCGATTCCGTGCGTGATCACCGCCTACGCGGACAAGTCCTTCACGTTCGTGATGAAGACCCCGCCCGCCACGATCCTGATCAAGAAGGCCGCGAAGATCCAGAAGGGTTCTTCCCGCCCGCACACGGACAAGGTCGGCAAGATCACCCGTGCCCAGGCCGAAGAAATCGCCAAGATGAAGGAGCCCGATCTGACGGCTGCCGATCTTGACGCCGCGGTCCGCACGATCGCTGGTTCCGCCCGTTCCATGGGCATCACGGTGGAGGGGCTGTAACATGGCTAAGATTTCCAAGCGCCGCAAGGAATTCCTCGGCAAGTACGACCTGTCCAAGCCCTTTGCTCTGAAGGATGCTCTGGAGGCCGTCAAGGCCTGTGGCAACGCCAAGTTCGACGAATCCGTCGACGTGGCCATCCAGCTCGGCATTGACCCGCGTAAGTCCGACCAGGCCATCCGTGGCGCGGTCGTGATGCCGGAAGGCACGGGCAAGACCGTTCGCGTGGCCGTGTTCACGCAGGGTGCCAACGCCGAAGCCGCCAAGGCCGCCGGTGCCGACATCGTCGGTTTCGATGACCTGGCTGCCGAAGTCAAGGCTGGTAAGATGGACTTTGACGTCGTGATCGCCTCGCCGGACGCCATGCGTGTGGTCGGCCAGCTCGGTCAGATCCTCGGCCCGCGCGGCCTGATGCCGAACCCCAAGGTCGGCACGGTCACCCCGCACGTTGCCGAAGCCGTCAAGAACGCCAAGGCCGGTCAGGTGCAGTTCCGCGTTGACAAGGCCGGTATCATTCACGCCCCCGTCGGCCGTGTGTCCTTCGACGCCGACCGTTTGGCGACCAACATCAAGGCTCTCGTTGACCAGATCAACAAGCTCAAGCCCGCCAGCGTGAAGGGTATCTACATGCGCAAGCTCTCCGTGAGCTCCACGATGGGTATCGGCGCCCGCGTCGACCTGTCCACGCTCTAATCGGACGCGCAATAAAAAAAACACCTGAAGCCGCAAAGGTTTGCCTTTGCGGCTTCACCGAGGTCGTGAGGCCTCAAGGGCTTTGGGTGGCCTGCCTCAACAGCAGGCCGCTGTCAAAGACCGCCGGAGGAACAGGGCAAGTCCCGACGCTTTAATTGTCTTGAGAGAAGTTGAGCGCTTCGAGTCAAGATGTCCGGCGCAGACGGTGAAACCTCAAAGAGAGATGTATGTTGTGTAAGTTTCATTGCACTGCACGTACTGCTCTCAGAAGGGTTTTCAACCGGTAGTTGAAGAACCGGCGCGTATTCGAGCAATCGATGCGCGCCTCTGAGTGGAGCCAGACCATGGGTCTTAATCGTCAAGACAAGGCGACTGTCATTGCGGAGATGAGCGAACTCGTTGCTCAGTCTTCCGTGATCGTCATCGCCGAATACCGTGGGCTGACCGTTGAAGCAATCACCAAGCTGCGCGCCGATGCGCGCAAGCAGGGTGTGCAGTTGCGTGTGGTGAAGAACACGTTGGTTCGCCGCGCCGTTGCCGGCACGCCGTTTGAAGGGCTCTCCGACCAGTTTGTCGGTCCGCTCATCTACGGTTTGTCCGCCGACCCGGTCGCTGCTGCCAAGGTTCTTGCTACGTTCGCCAAGACGAACGACAAGCTCGTGATCAAGGGCGGCGCGATGGCCAACTACGTCATGGACGTGGCCGGCGTCGAACAGCTCGCCAGCATGCCGAGCCGCGAAGAGCTCCTGGCCAAGTTGATGGCCACCATGAACGAGCCGATCGCCAAGTTCGTCCGCACCCTCAACGAAGTGCCCGCGCGCTTCGTTCGCACTGTGGCTGCTTACCGCGATGCCCAGGAGAAGGCTGCTGCCTAATCCGCTTTAAACCAAAACTTAAACATTACACAACGTTACGGAGTCAAAAATGGCCCTGACCAATGAAGAAATCCTCGACGCGATCGCGTCCAAGACCGTCCTCGAAATCAGCGAACTCATCAAGATGATGGAAGAAAAGTTCGGTGTTTCCGCTGCTGCCGCCGCTGTGGCGGTTGCTCCGGCTGCCGGTGGCGCTGCCGCCCCCGCCGCTGAAGAAAAGACCGAATTCGACGTCATCCTCGCTGATGTCGGTTCCAACAAGATCGGCGTCATCAAGGCTGTGCGTGAAATCACCGGCCTCGGCCTGAAGGAAGCCAAGGACCTCGTCGAAGGCGCTCCCAAGGCTGTCAAGGAAGGCGCTGCCAAGGCTGAAGCCGAAGACCTCAAGAAGAAGCTCGAGGCCGCCGGCGCCAAGGTCGAACTCAAGTAATTTGAGTTCGCGCTGACCGCATCGCAAAGCCGCCGCAAGGCGGCTTTGCCGACTGCGCACCAAGCCTCTTTCAAGGGGCTTGGGATTTTGAGGTGGGCCTGATATAATATCTGACCCAGCTCAAAGTCAAAGTCAGTGAATGAAAACATCATCACCGTGACGGCATCCAGCCGCACGGGCGCACGCATTCGTGCTGCCCGGGCGGCTTTTGGCGTCCTTAGAAAACGGTGATCGTTTTTTCTATCCCTTTGACCCCATAGCACATTTCCTCCCATCGCCTTGAACGGAGTCTTCATGTCGTACTCGTTCACTGAAAAGAAGCGTATTCGGAAGAGTTTTGCCACACGTCCGAGCGTCCTTGAAGTGCCCTCCCTGCTGGAAACGCAGCTTCGCAGTTACGAAGAATTCCTGCAGGCCGATGTCAAGCCCGAAAGCCGAAAAGACATCGGGCTGCAGTCGGCATTCACTTCCATTTTCCCGATCACCAGCCACAACGGCCTGGCTCGTCTGAAGTTCATCGATTACAGACTCGAGCAGCCCGAATTCGACGTGGCCGAGTGCCAGCTGCGCGGCCTGACCTATGCGTCGGCTCTGCGCGCCCGTATTCAGCTTGAAATCTTCGATCGTGACGCGGCCAAGCCCGGAACGGTCAAGGAAATCCGCGAAAACGAAGTTTACATGGGCGAAATTCCGCTCATGACCGAAAAGGCTTCCTTTATCGTCAACGGCTCCGAGCGCGTGATCGTCAGCCAGCTGCACCGCTCGCCCGGCATCTTCTTTGAGCACGACAAGGGCAAGACCCACTCGTCGGGCAAGCTCCTGTTCAGCGCCCGCGTCATTCCCTACCGCGGTTCCTGGCTTGACTTTGAATTCGACCCGAAGGACATCGTGTACTTCCGCGTCGACCGCCGCCGCAAGATGCCCGCCACGATCCTGCTCAAGGCCATTGGCCTGACCCCCGAGCAGATCCTCGAGCGCTTCTATGACTTTGACACCTTCCGCCTGACGCAGAAGTCGGCGAGCCTGCACTTCACCCCGCAGCGTCTGCAGGGCGAAACGGCTCAGTTCGACATCAAGGACAAGGACGGTGAGACGATCGTCGCCAAGGATAAGCGCATCACGGCCCGTCACGTGCGCCTGATGGAAAAGGCCGGCATCAAGGAAATCGCCGTTCCCGACGAATTCCTGATCGGCCGCGTGCTCGCGCAGGCGATCTTCGACAAGGAAACGGGCGAAATGATCGCCAACGCCAACGACGAAATCACTGCGGACACGCTTGCCGTGTTGCGTGAGAAGCGCGTGCGTTCGATCCAGACCCTGTTCACGAACGAACTCGACCGCGGCTCCTACATCTGCGACACGCTGCGCCTGGACGATGTCCCCGACACGATGTCGGCCCGCATCGCCATCTACCGCATGATGCGTCCGGGCGAACCGCCCACGGAAGACGCCGTCGAAGGGCTCTTCAATCGCCTGTTCTTCGATCCGGAAGCGTACGACCTCTCGCGCGTCGGCCGCATGAAGGTCAACGCCCGCTTCGGCCGCGCCTCGGCCGAGGGCTCGATGACCCTCACCAACGAAGACATCATCGACACGATGCAGCTGCTCGTGGCGCTGCGCAACGGCGCCGACGATGTTGTTCTGACGGACGCCGAAGGCAACAAGCGCACCGTGGAAATCCACGGCGTCGACGATATCGACCACCTGGGCAACCGCCGCGTGCGTTGCGTGGGCGAACTCACGGAAAACCAGTTCCGCTCGGGCCTGGTGCGCGTCGAGCGCGCCGTGCGCGAACGCCTCGGCTCGGCCGAAAGCGATGGCCTCACGCCCCAGGATCTGATCAACTCCAAGCCCATCTCGGCCGCCATCCGCGAATTCTTCGGCTCCTCGCAGCTGTCGCAGTTCATGGACCAGACCAATCCGCTCTCGGAAATTACCCACAAGCGCCGTATTTCGGCCCTTGGCCCGGGCGGTCTGACGCGTGAGCGCGCCGGCTTTGAAGTGCGAGACGTGCACGCCACCCACTACGGCCGCGTCTGCCCGATTGAAACGCCGGAAGGTCCGAACATCGGCCTGATTAACTCCCTGGCTCTGTACGCTCGCCTGAACGATTACGGGTTCCTTGAAACGCCGTACCGCAAGGTCGAAAACGGCGTGGCGCTCAAGGGCAAGGAAAACATCCATTACCTGTCGGCCATTGAAGAAGGCAACTACGTCATCGCCCAGGCAAACGCCGAAATGGATGAAAACGGCAAGCTCATCGGCGAACTCGTGAGCGCCCGTGAAAACGGTGAATTCATCATGGCCTCGCCCGAGCGCATCCAGTACATGGACGTGGCGCCGGCGCAGATTGTTTCGGTGGCCGCCTCCCTGATTCCGTTCCTTGAACACGACGACGCGAACCGCGCTCTGATGGGTTCGAACATGCAGCGTCAGGGTGTGCCCTGCCTGCGCCCGGAAAAGCCCGTTGTGGGTACCGGCGTGGAACGCACCGTGGCCGTGGACTCCAAGGCGACCGTGCAGGCCAAGCGCGGCGGCATGATCGAATACGTTGACGCCAACCGTGTGGTGGTGCGCGTCAACGACGAGGAAAGTGTGGCCGGTGAGGTCGGCGTGGACATCTACACGCTGCAGAAGTTCACGCGCTCCAACGGTTCGACCACGCTCAACCAGCGTCCGATCGTCAAGAAGGGCGACATCATCGCCAAGGGCGACGTTCTCGCCGACGGCGCTTCGACCGATATGGGCGAACTCGCCCTCGGACAGAACATGCTGATCGCCTTTATGCCGTGGAACGGCTACAACTACGAAGACTCGGTGCTCATCTCCGAGCGCGTGGTGGCCGATGACCGCTACACCTCGATTCACATCGAAGAGCTCGACGTGGTCGCCCGCGACACCAAGCTCGGGCCCGAAGACATCACCCGCGACATTTCGAACCTCTCCGAAAACCAGCTCGGCCGTCTCGACGACTCGGGCATCGTGTTCATCGGCGCCGAAGTGTCGGCCGGCGACGTGCTCGTCGGCAAGGTCACGCCCAAGGGCGAGACCCAGCTCACCCCCGAAGAAAAGCTCCTGCGCGTGATCTTCGGCGAAAAGGCGAGCGACGTGAAGGATACGAGCCTGCGCGTGCCCTCGGGCATGGCCGGCACGGTCATCGACGTTCAGGTCTTCACCCGCGAAGGCGTGGAAAAGGACAAGCGCGCCCGCTCGATCATCGACGAGCAGCTCAAGCGCTACGAAAAGGACCTCAAGGACGCCCTGCGCATCGTCGAGGACGACGTGTTCTCGCGTCTGCGCCGTCAGCTCGCCGGCCGTGTGGCCTCGGGCGGTCCTGCCGGCATCAAGTCCGGCACGACCCTGACGAGCGACCTGCTGCAGGCCATCACGGGCTACGACCTCTTTGAAATCCGCATGGAAAGCGAAGAGGACCAGAAGATCATCGATCTGGCGCGTAAGGTCGTCGACGACAAGCGTGACGAAAACAAGGAACTCTTTGCCCGCAAGAGCGACAAGCTCAACCGCGGCGACGAGCTGCCCCCGGGCGTTCTCAAGATGGTCAAGGTGTTCATCGCCGAGAAGCGCCGTCTGCAGCCCGGCGACAAGATGTCCGGCCGTCACGGCAACAAGGGTGTGGTCTCCAAGATCTGCCCGATCGAAGACATGCCCTACATGGCCGACGGTCGCCCCGCCGACATCTGCCTGAACCCCCTGGGCGTGCCCTCTCGTATGAACATCGGTCAGATTCTCGAAGTGCACCTGGGCTGGGCCGCCAAGGGCCTGGGCTGGCGCATTGCCGAAATGCTCAAGACCGAACAGGTGAGCCAGATCCGCGCCTTCTTGAACGAGGTGTACAACCGCACCGGTAAGAAGGAAGATCTCGACAGCCTTAACGACGACGAGCTCATGACCCTCGCCAAGAACCTGCAGAACGGCGTTCCCTTCGCCACGCCCGTCTTTGACGGCGCCAGCGAAGAGCAGATTCGCATGATGCTCGATCTGGCGTTCCCGGACGAAGAGGCCAAGAAGCTGCAGCTGACGCCCGCCAAGACGCAGGCCACGCTCTACGACGGCCGCACGGGCGACGCGTTTGACCGCCCGGTCACGGTCGGCTTCATGCACTTCCTGAAGCTGCACCACTTGGTCGACGACAAGATGCACGCCCGCTCCACGGGTCCGTACTCGCTCGTCACGCAGCAGCCCCTGGGCGGTAAGGCTCAGTTTGGCGGTCAGCGTTTCGGCGAAATGGAAGTCTGGGCTCTGGAAGCCTACGGTGCGAGCTACGTGCTGCAGGAAATGCTCACGGTCAAGTCCGACGACGTCAACGGCCGTACCAAGGTTTACGAAAACATTGTCGGAGGCGAACACAAGATCGATGCGGGCATGCCCGAATCGTTCAACGTCCTCGTCAAGGAAATCCGCTCGCTCGGCATTGATATTGATCTCGTGAAGAACGAAGACACTTCGAAGGAATAAACCAGCATGAATCTGATTCGTGACATGTTCCGTCAGTCGATGACCGACGAACACTTCGACGCCATTAAGATCGGCATCGCCTCTCCCGAGAAGATCCGTTCGTGGTCTTTCGGCGAGGTCAAGAAGCCGGAGACGATCAACTACCGTACGTTCAAGCCCGAACGCGACGGTCTGTTCTGCGCCAAGATCTTTGGCCCGATCAAGGACTACGAGTGCTTGTGCGGCAAGTACAAGCGCCTCAAGCACCGCGGCGTCGTCTGCGAAAAGTGCGGTGTGGAAGTCACGCTCTCCAAGGTGCGCCGCGAGCGCATGGGCCACATTGAACTGGCGAGCCCCGTTGCCCACATTTGGTTCCTCAAGAGCCTGCCCTCGCGTATGGGTATGGTTCTGGACATCCCGCTGCGCGACATCGAACGCGTGCTTTACTTTGAAGCCTACTGCGTGGTCGACCCCGGTCTGACCCCGCTGCAGCGCGGCCAGTTGCTCACGGAAGACGAACTCATTCGCTACACCGAAGAGCACGGCAACGACTTCAAGGCGATGATGGGTGCCGAAGCCATTCGTGAGCTGCTGCACAACATCGACATCGACCAGGAAGTGGCCAATCTGCGCCAGGAACTCTCCGGCACGACCTCGGAAGCCAAGATCAAGAAGTTCGCCAAGCGCCTGAAGGTGCTCGAAGGCTTCCAGCGCTCCGGCATCAAGCCCGAGTGGATGATTCTGGAAGTGCTGCCGGTGCTGCCGCCCGATCTGCGCCCGCTCGTTCCGCTGGACGGCGGCCGCTTCGCCACGAGCGACCTCAACGACCTGTATCGCCGCGTCATCAACCGCAACAACCGTCTGAAGAAGCTGCTCGAGCTCAAGGCTCCCGACATCATCGTGCGCAACGAAAAGCGCATGCTGCAGGAAGCCGTCGACAGCCTGCTCGACAACGGCCGCCGCGGCAAGGCGATGACGGGCCCGTCCAAGCGCCCGCTCAAGTCCCTCGCGGACATGATCAAGGGTAAGTCCGGCCGCTTCCGTCAGAACCTGCTCGGCAAGCGCGTGGACTACTCGGGCCGTTCCGTGATTACTGTGGGTCCCGAACTGCGTCTGCACCAGTGCGGTCTGCCCAAGCTCATGGCGCTGGAGCTCTTCAAGCCCTTCATCTTCAACAAGCTCGAACAGCGCGGTCTGGCGACCACGATCAAGAGCGCCAAGAAGATGGTGGACAACCAGGAACCCGTCGTTTGGGACATCCTCGAAGAAGTCATTTACGAGCATCCCGTGATGCTCAACCGCGCCCCGACGCTGCACCGCCTCGGCATTCAGGCCTTCGAGCCCAAGCTCATTGAAGGCAAGGCCATTCAGCTGCACCCGCTCGTTTGCGCGGCCTTCAACGCCGACTTCGACGGTGACCAGATGGCCGTTCACGTGCCGCTGTCGCTCGAAGCCCAGCTCGAAGCGCGCTGCCTGATGCTCGCCTCGAACAACGTGCTGTTCCCGGCCAACGGCGATCCGTCCATCGTGCCCTCTCAGGACATGGTGCTCGGCCTGTACTACGCCACCCGCGAGCGCATCAACGCCCCGGGCGAAGGCCTGTTCTTTGCCGATACGGCCGAAGCGCAGCGAGCTCTGGACGCCGGCAAGGTCGTGTTGCAGACCCGTTGCACGGTCCGCATCCGCGAATTTGAAAAGATTGAAGGCACCGACGATTTCTGTCCCGTGATCAAGCGTTACGAGACGACGGTCGGCCGTGCGCTCCTGTCGGAAATCCTGCCCAAGGGCATGAGCTTTGCCGAACTCAACCGCACGCTCAAGAAGAAGGAAATCGCGCGTTTGATCAACGTGTGCTTCCGCCGCTGCGGCCTGCGCGCCACGGTGATCTTCGCCGACAAGCTCAAGGACAACGGCTATCGCCTCGCCACGCGCGCCGGCATCTCGATCTGCATCGGCGACATGACCGTTCCGCAGAAGAAGTTCGAGCTCGTGAGCGAAGCCGAAAACGAAGTCAAGGCCATTGAAGAGCAGTACACCAGCGGTCTCGTGACCAAGGGCGAACGCTACAACAAGGTCATTGATATTTGGGGCCGCACCGCCGACGAAGTCGGTAAGGTGATGATGAAGGAACTGTCGACCGAACCCGTGATCAACCGTCACGGCGAGAAGGTCACGCAGGAGTCCTTCAACTCCATTTACATGATGGCCGACTCGGGCGCTCGTGGTTCCGCGGCTCAGATTCGTCAGGTTGCCGGTATGCGCGGCCTGATGGCCAAGCCCGACGGCTCCATTATTGAGACGCCGATTACCTCGAACTTCCGCGAAGGTCTGAACGTTCTGCAGTACTTCGTCTCGACCCACGGTGCCCGTAAGGGTCTGGCCGATACGGCTCTGAAGACCGCCAACTCCGGCTACCTGACCCGCCGTCTGGTGGACGTCACGCAGGACCTGGTGGTGCTCGAAGACGACTGCGGCACGACCAACGGCGTGGAAATGCGCGCCCTTGTGGAAGGCGGTGAAGTCATTCAGGCTCTGCGCGATCGCATCCTCGGCCGCGTCACGGCCGAAGACGTGCTGGACATCCAGCGCAACGTCGTGGTGCCGCGCGGCACGCTCATCGACGAAAACGTCTGCGACAAGATCGACGCCGAAGGCATCGACATGGTCAAGGTGCGCACGCCGCTCACCTGCGAAACGCGCTATGGCCTGTGCGCCAAGTGCTACGGCCGCGACCTCGGCCGCGGTTCCCTCGTGAACGCCGGCGAAGCCGTCGGTGTGATCGCCGCTCAGTCCATCGGCGAACCGGGCACGCAGCTGACGATGCGTACGTTCCACATCGGTGGCGCGGCTTCCCGTGCGGCCGTCGCGAGCAGCGTCGAAGCCAAGAACGCCGGTCTGGTGGCCTTCACGGACGCCATGCGTTACGTGACCAACGGCAACGGCGAACTGGTGGTGATTTCCCGGTCGGGCGAAATCGTTATCAACGACGCGCAGTCCGGCCGTGAACGCGAACGCCATAAGGTTCCGTACGGTGCCACGCTGCTGTGCAGCCTGGGCAGCGAAGTCAAGGCCGGCCAGCAGCTGGCGACCTTCGACCCGATGACCCTGCCGATCGTGTCCGAATACGCCGGTACGGTTCGCTTCGAAAACGTGGTCGAAAACGTCACCGTCATGAACCAGGTCGACGAAGTCACCGGCCTGAGCTCGATGGTGGTGATTGACCCGAAGCGTACGACCGCCGCGGCCAAGGGCAAGGGCGGCAAGTCCACCGCCGCCAACGTGATGCGCCCCCTGGTGCACCTCGTCGACGAAAACGGCAAGGACGTCAAGATTCCGGGTACGGATCACACCGTGACGATTCAGCTGCCCGTCAACGCCATTATCGTGGTGCGCGACGGCCAGCAGATTCACGAAGGCGAGATTCTGGCCCGTATCCCGCGTGAAAGCCAGAAGACCCGCGATATTACGGGTGGCCTGCCGCGCGTGGCCGAGCTCTTTGAAGCCCGCAGCCCGAAGGATGCCGGCATGCTCGCCGAGGAAACCGGTACCGTCACGTTCGGTAAGGAAACCAAGGGCAAGCAGCGCCTCATCATTACGGACCTCAATGGTGTCGAACACGAATGCCTGATCAGCAAGGACAAGCAGATTCTCGTGCACGACGGCCAGATGGTCCAGCGTGGTGAAGAAATCGTCGAAGGTCCGGCCGATCCGCACGACATCCTGCGTCTGCTCGGCATTGAAGCGCTCGCGCGCTACATCGTCGACGAAGTGCAGGACGTGTATCGTCTGCAGGGCGTGAAGATCAACGACAAGCACATCGAAGTGATTGTTCGTCAGATGCTGCGCCGCGTGCAGATCGTCGATGCCGGCGATACGCACTTCATCCCGGGCGAACAGGTCGAACGCAGCGAAATGCTCGACGAAAACGATCGCGTCAAGGCTCAGGGCGGTACGCCCGCGACCTACCAGAACGTGCTGCTCGGCATCACGAAGGCCTCGCTGTCGACCGACTCGTTCATTTCCGCGGCTTCCTTCCAAGAAACCACCCGCGTGCTCACCGAAGCGGCCATTATGGGCAAGCGCGACGAGCTGCGCGGTCTGAAGGAAAACGTGATCGTCGGTCGTCTGATCCCCGCCGGTACGGGTCTTGCCTACCACAAGGCTCGCCGCGAAAAGGAACAGATGGAAAAGCGTCTCGCGCAGGTTCAGGAGCCGTCCGAAGCCCGTCTGGCCGCCGAAGAATTCTTCGACGGCATGGACACCAAGGCCGAAGCCGACAAGATTCGCGACGAATTCGGCTTTGACGCGGAAGCCTCGGGCAATGCTCAGGGTCTGTCCGCCGCCCGCCGCGCTGCCGAAGAGCTCTTCGCGCATCACGACGAGGACGGCACGGAGGAAAAGAAGGACGAGTAATCGTTCGCCGGCTCGGGCCTTGGGTCCGCCGCCGGGTTCTTAGCCTCCCACGGGCTCCCAGCCGTTCAAACACTGTTTGATCCGGTTTGGGAGCCTTTTTCTTGCCCGCCGTTATGATCCGCACAAGCATTCTTGTGACCTTACACTCACAAGAAAATTGTTCTTCGAAATCAACGACTTGCTAGCGTTCCGAAGGGGCGGGAAAGAGTGGTATCCATGAGAGAAATCGGTGTTTGAGGGCGATCATGATGCAGGATGCACGGCGCCCGTTTGCCGGGCCACGTCGGGTGCCGGTTCAATCGGCCTTTATGACTTTTCTACCGACAAAATCCGATAACGCCAATTGGGGGCGGATCCCTTGTCCCTCAAGGGAAACAGGGCCAATCGTGGTCCAAAGAGCGCGAAAAAATAAAAAAGGGCGGCCGCAGCCGCCCTGGAGTTGTCCGAGAGAGGGGAAGTTAGCGCTTGAGGATCGCCGCCACGCTTTCGCGGGCCTTGGCGATGGTCTCTTGGGCGCCTTCGACCTCACCGTTCTTCATGACGAACTTGCCGTCGCACAGCACGCTCACGACGGCGCGGCTGTCGGCCGCGTACACCCAGTTGCTCGTGAGGTTGAAGTTGGGCACGAGGCGCTCGTTTTCCAGATCCAGGAACACGGCGTCGGCCAGCGCCCCTTCGCGGATGACGCCGGCGTCAAGCCCGGCGGCCTGCGCGCCGTTGCGCGTGGCCCAGGCCATGATTTCGTCGGCGGGCAGCGTCTGGCTTGTGTAGCGGGTCTTGGCGAGCAAGGCGGCAAACTTCATTTCCTCGCGCATGTCGAGGTTGTTGTTCGAGGCCGTGCCGTCGGTGCCCAGCGTGAGGCGACAGCCCTTTTTCATGAGCATGTCGCTGGCAAAGATGCCCGAGTTGAGCTTCATGTTCGAGCAGGGGTTGTGGGCGATCCACACGCCGCGCTCGCGCAGGATGTCGGCTTCCTCTTCGTCGACGTGTACGACGTGGGCGGCGATGACGTTGTCGCCGAGCACCCCGAGGTGATCGAGCCAGCGCACCGGGCTCATGCCGTTCTCCTTGATGCAGTCGGCCACTTCCTGTTCGGTTTCGGAGACGTGCAGCGTCAGGGTCTGACCGTTGGCGCGGGCCGCTTCGGCGCAGCGCACGAGCAGATCGCCGCTGACGGTATAGACGGCGTGCGGGGCCACGGCCAGGCGGATGCGGCCGTTGGTCGGATCCTTCCAATTGGCCAGGAACTCGAGCTGACGTTTGATCTCGTCTTCGCCCAGATGGTCCATGAGCGTGACGCCCACGGTGGCGCGGATGCCCGCTTCGGCCACGGCGCGCACCGTCTCTTCGGCCATCCAGTACATGTCGCAGAACCAGGTCGTGCCGCTGCGGATCATCTCGAGGGTGGCGAGTTTGGCCCCGGCGTAGATGTCCGCGGCGCGCATCTTGGCTTCAAAGGGCCAGATGTGGTCGTTGAGCCAGGGGAAAAGCGCCAGGTCGTCGGCGTAGCCGCGCAGCAGGGTCATCGAGGCGTGCGTGTGCGTGTTGAAAAAGCTCGGCACGAGCGCCTGACCGGCGGCCTCATAGGTTTCGTCGGCCACGGTGGCGGCGGCCGCCGCGAGTGACTCGAAACGGTTGTCGCGCACAAGCACGTTGGTGACGGAGCCGTTCAGCAGAACGTTGCGGATAAGAAGGGTAGACATATCAGATCAAAATAAAAACGAAAAAGTTAACGGCAAAAGGCGAAAAAGTTCGGCGAAAAAATCAAATGTAGGCCAGTTCCTCGGCGATGGTGCCCTCGCGGCGCGCCACGCCCAAGAGGCGCTCTTCGGTCTCGGGCCCGGGCTCAATGAGGCCGGCGGGGTGTTGTCCCGTGACCAGCACCACGGCGCCTTCGTTGTGCAGGGCCATGGTGGCGTCGATGTACTTCATGAGGGTCGGATCCTTGAGGATGAAGTTGACGGGGCGCTTGGCCTCTAAGACGCGCTCGTCGGGCACGCCCGGCCCGTATTCGTCTTCCACGCCCATATTGGCCAGGACCGCGTGCGAGTGCACGAACACGTCGGCGGGGCAGGCGAGGGTGGCCGCGCCCGCAATCCCCGTGGCGGTGACGACGGCGTCGGCCTGGGTGACGGCCTGGGCGATGGCCGCGCCGTCATCGGCGGCGATCACCCGCTCGCACAGGGCGCGCATGCGATCGGGGATGTCGCCCGGGCGGGTGACGACGCTGACGCGGCAGCCGTAGCGGTGCGCGTAGGTGATCAGGCCCGTGCCCACCTTGCCGCTGCCGAAGATGACGATGCGCTTGCCGGTCCAGTTGCCGTAGCCAAGCTGCGTGAGTGCCCGGAAATAGCTCTCGCCGGTTCCCAGGCACGTTTCGATACGCTTGATGCGACCGGCGTCGGCCACGTAGACGGGGCAGTTTTTGCCCGCGTACTTGGGCACGCCCGAGCGGGTGAGTTCCACAAAGCCCAGGGTGGGCGTCAGGCTCGAAAAGGCGGCGGCGCAATCGAGGACCAGATCAAAGGCCTTGGGGTCGGTGATGTCGCCGGGTTCGAGCACCGGCACGCCGAGGCTTTTGAGATAGGCGACCGTGCCGTCGTTGCGGGGCATCACGTCGTCAATGCCCACGCTCAAAAGGGCGCCTGCGGCCGTCAGGGCCGCGTGTTTGGCCAGAGTGTTTTCAAAGACGGGCGTGGCGTCGAGGATTCTGAGGCCCTTGAGGGGACGGCTGCTGCGCCACTGCGCATATTGATAAGAGAGCACCGGGTAGTCGCACCGCTCGTAGGAGGCGGCCGCGCGGTCGGCAAGAACTTGGCTGAGCATGGCAAAAAAGCATGAGGCGGGAGGAAAGCGGACGGCCCGGTCAGGGGCGCGCCGCACGCGTGAACGGATTGTAACGGCAAAGCCGCCTCGGACTTGAGAAACCGCCCCAAAGGGGTAGGGAGCAACGCGGGGCGCCTAAACCCTTGACATTATTTGAAAAAAAGGACAAAATCACGGTCTTTTCCGGGAGTTCATTCGTCGGAGGCCGTTTTTTGCGTGCGCGAAAAACGCTTTCGGCACCGTGTGAATGCCCCAGAAAAGGCTTTTATCACCAGCAACCAACCGATGGAATTCTTCCGTCGGTCTTTTAAGAAGAACGGACAATATGCCCACTATTAACCAGCTTGTGCGCAAGCCTCGCGAGCTTACGCACGACAAGAGCAAGAGCCCTGCTCTGAAGAACTGCCCGCAGAAGCGCGGCGTTTGCACCAAGGTCTACACGACCACGCCGAAGAAGCCGAACTCGGCTCTTCGTAAGGTCGCCAAGGTGCGCTTGACCAACGGCTTTGAAGTGATTTCCTACATCGGCGGCGAAGGCCACAACCTGCAGGAACACTCCGTGGTTCTCATCCGCGGCGGCCGTGTGAAGGACTTGCCTGGTGTGCGTTACCACATCGTGCGCGGCTCCCTCGACACCCAGGGCGTCAAGGACCGCAAGCAGGCTCGTTCCAAGTACGGCGCCAAGCGCCCGAAGGCAGCGTAATTCGCGGCGACTGATTGTCAGCCGTGTACGGACGGTCCCGCTGATCAAAGGACCGAGTAAGTCGCAGCCCAATTGGTGCTGCATTGTTTCTAGCGGTCACAACGAATTCATTCGACCGCATTTATGACTGAAGACAACGAAAGAGGAAAAAATGCCCCGTCGTCGCGAAGTACCCAAACGTGAAGTTTTGCCGGATCCGAAGTTCGGCAGCGTTGAGATCTCCAAGTTCATCAACGTGATCATGCTCGATGGCAAGAAGGCCGTCGCCGAACGCATCGTCTACGGTGCGCTGCAGCAAATTGAAGAAAAGACCGGTAAGAACGCTCTCGAAGTGTTCACCACCGCCCTCAACAATGTCCGTCCGCTCGTGGAAGTGAAGAGCCGCCGTATCGGCGGTGCCAACTACCAGGTGCCCGTTGAAGTGCGTCCGGTCCGTCGTCTGGCTTTGGCAATGCGCTGGCTGCGTGAAAGCGCCAAGTCGCGTTCCGAAAAGTCCATGCCCCAACGCTTGGCTGGTGAGCTGTTGGATGCTGCTGAAGGCCGCGGCGGCGCTATGAAGAAGCGCGACGAAGTGCATCGTATGGCCGAAGCCAACAAGGCCTTCTCGCACTTCCGCTTCTAATACATCGATTAACACTGAGGAAGCCGCCCGCTTTGCGGCGGCTCCTCACTTACGAAGAGATAAGTCATGGCTCGTACTACTCCGATTTCGCGTTATCGCAACATCGGCATTTCCGCCCACATCGACGCGGGCAAGACCACGACGACCGAACGCATCCTGTTCTTTACGGGCGTCAACCACAAGCTCGGTGAAGTGCACGACGGTGCCGCCACCATGGACTGGATGGAACAGGAACAGGAACGCGGCATTACGATTACCTCGGCCGCCACGACCTGCTTCTGGCGCGGTATGGACATGCAGTTCCAGCCGCATCGTCTGAACATCATCGACACCCCGGGGCACGTGGACTTCACCGTTGAAGTCGAACGTTCCATGCGCGTGCTTGACGGCGCCGTGATGGTTTACTGCGCTGTGGGCGGCGTTCAGCCCCAGTCCGAAACCGTGTGGCGTCAGGCCAACAAGTACGGTGTGCCCCGTATCGCGTTCGTCAACAAGATGGACCGTACCGGCGCGAACTTCTTCAAGGTCGTTGACCAGATGAAGACCCGCCTCAAGGGCAACCCCTGCCCGGTCGTGATCCCGATCGGCGCCGAAGACAACTTCCAGGGCGTCGTTGATCTGATCAAGATGAAGGGCATCATTTGGGACGAAGCCAGCCAGGGCACCAAGTTCAACTACGTTGACGTCCCGGCCGAACTCGTCGACACCGCCAAGGAATGGCATGAAAAGCTCGTCGAAACGGCTGCCGAAGCCAACGAAGAGCTGATGAACAAGTACCTCGAAGAAGGCGATCTGTCCGAAGCCGAAATCGTCAAGGGTCTGCGTGCCCGCACGATCGCCGGCGAAGTGCAGCCGATGTTCTGCGGCTCGTCCTTCAAGAACAAGGGCGTGCAGCGCATGCTCGACGGCGTGATCGAACTGCTTCCCTCGCCGGTGGACATTCCCCCGGTTCCGGGCTTTGACCTGAACGACCAGGAAGTCACCCGCGAAGCCAGCGACGACGCTCCGTGCTCCGCTCTCGCGTTCAAGATCATGACCGACCCGTACGTCGGTCAGCTCACCTTCCTGCGCGTTTACTCCGGCGTTCTGAAGTCCGGCGAAACCGTTCTGAACTCCGTCAAGAACAAGAAGGAACGCATCGGCCGTCTGCTGCAGATGCACGCCAACGAACGTAAGGAAATCACGGAAGCCGAAGCCGGCGACATCGCCGCCGCCGTCGGCCTCAAGGATGTGACCACGGGCGACACGCTGTGCGATCTGAACGCCCCGATCATCCTCGAACGCATGGAATTCCCGGAACCCGTGATCAGCCAGGCCGTCGAACCCAAGACGAAGGCCGACCAGGAAAAGATGGCCCTCGCTCTGGGTCGCCTCGCCCGTGAAGATCCGTCCTTCCGCGTGCGCACCGACGAAGAATCCGGCCAGACCATCATCTCCGGTATGGGTGAACTTCACCTGGAAATTCTCGTCGATCGTATGCGCCGTGAATTCGGCGTGGAAGCGACCGTGGGCCGTCCGCAGGTGGCCTACCGCGAAACGATCCGCTCCGTGGTCGAAAACGCCGAATGCAAGTTCGCCAAGCAGTCCGGCGGCCGCGGCCAGTACGGTCACGTCGTGCTCAAGCTCGAGCCGATGGAACCGGGCAAGGGCTTCGAATTCGTCGACGCCATCAAGGGCGGTGTGGTTCCGCGCGAATACATCCCGGCCGTCGAAAAGGGCGTCGAAGACACCCTCAAGGCCGGCGTGCTGGCCGGTTACCCGGTTGTGGACGTCAAGGTCACGTTGCACTTCGGTTCCTACCACGAAGTTGACTCGAACGAAAACGCGTTCCGTATGGCTGCCTCCATGGCGTTCAAGGACGGTATGCGCAAGGCCAACCCCGTGCTGCTCGAACCGATCATGAAGGTCGAAGTCGAAACGCCGGAAGAAAAGATGGGCGACGTGATGGGCGACCTTTCGTCCCGCCGCGGCGTCATCCAGGGTATGGACGATCTTCCTGGCGGCGGCAAGGCCGTTCGCGCCGAAGTGCCGCTCGCGGAAATGTTCGGCTACTCCACCACGCTGCGCTCCCTCACGCAGGGCCGCGCTACGTACACGATGGAATTCGATCACTACGCCGAAGCCCCGAAGAACGTGGCTGAAGCCGTGATCGCCGAAAAGACCAAGTAATTGAAAAATATGGATCGGGAGTAGAATGAATTAGTTTTTCTTCCGATCCAACCTTTTATTAGAAGGACTCAAGACCAAAATGGCAAAGGGTAAGTTTGAACGTACCAAGCCCCATGTGAACGTGGGCACCATCGGTCACGTTGACCACGGCAAGACCACGCTGACGGCTGCCATCTGCACGGTTCTCGCTTCCAAGTTCGGCGGCGAAGCCAAGGCTTACGATCAGATTGACGCGGCTCCCGAAGAAAAGGCCCGCGGCATTACGATCAACACGGCTCACGTCGAGTACGAAACGGAACACCGTCACTACGCTCACGTCGACTGCCCGGGGCACGCCGACTACGTCAAGAACATGATTACCGGTGCCGCTCAGATGGACGGCGCCATTCTGGTTGTGTCGGCCGCCGACGGTCCGATGCCCCAGACGCGTGAACACATCCTTCTGGCCCGCCAGGTGGGTGTTCCCTACATCATCGTCTACCTGAACAAGTGCGACATGGTCGACGATCCGGAACTGCTCGAACTCGTGGAAATGGAAGTCCGCGAACTGCTGAGCAACTACAACTTCCCGGGTGACGACATTCCCATCATCAAGGGCTCGGCCAAGCTCGCTCTCGAAGGCGACAAGGGCGAACTCGGCGAACAGTCGATCCTGAAGCTTGCCGAAACGCTCGACAACTACATCCCGACGCCGGAACGCGCTCTTGACCAGCCGTTCCTGATGCCGATCGAAGACGTGTTCTCGATCTCCGGCCGCGGCACCGTGGTGACTGGCCGTGTCGAACGCGGCATCATCCGCGTGGGCGACGAAATCGAAATCGTCGGTATCCGTCCGACGAGCAAGACGACCTGCACGGGCGTTGAAATGTTCCGCAAGCTGCTCGACGAAGGCGAAGCCGGTGACAACATCGGTGTTCTGCTGCGCGGCACCAAGCGTGAAGAAGTTGAACGCGGTCAGGTTCTGGCCAAGCCCGGTTCCATCACCCCGCACACCAAGTTCGCTTCCGAAGTGTACGTGCTGACCAAGGAAGAAGGCGGCCGTCACACCCCGTTCTTCAAGGGCTATCGTCCGCAGTTCTACTTCCGCACGACGGACGTGACCGGCACGATCGAACTGCCCGAAGGCGTCGAAATGGTGATGCCCGGCGACAACATCTCGATGACCGTGCAGCTGATCTGCCCGATCGCCATGCAGGAAGGTCTGCGCTTCGCCATCCGCGAAGGCGGCCACACCGTCGGCGCCGGCGTCGTTGCCAAGATCATCGAATAATTCGAGGGTTTTCCTTCGAAGCTACTGAAAAAACAGTAAATTTTTTCAGTAACCCTTGACAGGGTCCAGGGGGCGTAGGTATACTGCGCCCCCTTAGTTCTTTCATTGTTCTTTTTCTTAGGAAAATCAGACAAATGCAGTCTCAGTGCATCCGCATTCGCCTCAAGGCGTTTGATTACAAGCTGATCGATCAGTCGGCTCTCGAAATCGTCGACACCGCCAAGCGCACCGGCGCTGTTGTTCGCGGTCCCGTTCCGCTTCCCACCCGCATTCAGCGTTTCGACATCCTGCGTTCGCCGCACGTCAACAAGACCAGCCGCGACCAGCTCGAAATCCGCACCCATCAGCGCCTGATGGACATCATCGATCCGACCGACAAGACCGTTGACGCTCTCATGAAGCTCGACCTGCCGGCCGGCGTGGATGTCAAGATCAAGGTCAACAACAAGCAGTAATGCACCTTTTTCTCGTCGGCGCCCGTTTCCATAAACTCACGAGCGCAGACGATTTTGCGTCACTTCTGGCCTTCGAGGCGATCGATCGGCGTTACGAAGCGAAGAATCCAAACAAACCTTCGTCTCACGAACCTCCCGTCGTGAAGTGATTTCTTTAAAGTTCGGTCCCGTCCAATCGCAGACGGGGTGGAGTAAAAATAATGAGTGAAAAGCTCGGCTTAGTCGGCCGCAAGATCGGCATGACGCGCATCTTTACTGAGGACGGCGTTTCCGTTCCCGTTACGGTGCTCGACGTGTCCGGCAACCGTGTTGCTTGCGTCAAGACGGTTGAATCCGACGGCTACAATGCCATTCAGGTCGCGTTCGGCTCCAAGAAGCCCTCGCGCGTCAACAAGGCGCTCGCCGGCCAGTTCGCCAAGGCTGGTATCGAAGCGGCCGCCACGTTGAAAGAGTTCCATATCGATGCCGACAAGGTCGCCGAATTCAAGCCCGGCACCGTGTTGAGCGCCGACATCTTCACGGCCGGCCAGAAGGTCGACGTGACCGGCACGACCATCGGTAAGGGTTTCGCAGGCGTCATCAAGCGTCACCACTTCTCGTCGAACCGCGCCAGCCACGGTAACTCCGTGACGACCCGCGCTCCGGGTTCCATCGGTAACCGTCAGGATCCGGGCCGCGTGTTCCCGGGCAAGCGCATGGCCGGCCATCTCGGCGATGCCCAGCGCACCACGCAGAACCTCGTGGTTGCCCGTGTCGATGCTGAACGTGGTCTTCTGCTCGTTCGCGGTGCCGTTCCCGGCTCCAAGGGCGGTGAAGTCATCGTGCGTCCCGCTGTGAAGGCCTAATCCAGGAGCGATCAATGGAACTGAATGTAATCAATGAACTCGGCCAGGAAGCCGGCAAGGCTGCTGCCTCCGACGCCGTGTTCGGCCGTGAATACAACGAAGCTCTGGTGCACCAGCTCGTGGTTGCCTACCAGGCCAACGCCCGTCAGGGTACGCGCGCCCAGCTCAGCCGTGAGTTTGTGCGCCACTCGACCCGCAAGCCCTGGAACCAGAAGGGTACGGGCCGCGCCCGTGCGGGTATGTCCTCCTCGCCGCTGTGGCGTGGTGGTGGCCGTGCTTTCCCGAACACGCCCAACGAAAACTTCAGCCACAAGATGAACAAGAAGGCCTACCGTGCCGCGATGGCTTCGATCCTGTCGAAGCTCGCCGCCGACGGCCGTCTCGTCGTGGTTGACAACATCGGCGCCGAATCCCCCAAGACGAAGGAATTCGCCGCCAAGCTCAAGACGCTTGGTCTTGATCATGTGATGATCATCACCGAGTCGGTCGACGACAACCTGTATCTGGCCAGCCGCAACCTCAAGAACGTTCTCGTGGTTGAGCCGCGCTACGCCGACCCGCTCTCCCTGATCTACTACAACAAGGTCGTGGTCACGAAGGCTGCGGTCGCCAAGCTCGAGGAGATGCTCGGATGAAACAAGAACGTTTGTTGAAGGTCCTCGTCGGGCCGGTTATCTCCGAAAAGAGCACCCGACTCGAAGAATACAAGGACAAGCAGTACGCTTTCGTCGTCACCCCGTGTGCGACGAAGCCGGAAGTGAAGGCCGCTGTCGAACTGTGCTTCAAGGTGCAGGTTGAAAGCGTGCAGATTCTGACCACCAAGGGCAAGACCAAGCGCTTTGGCCGCGGTATGGGCACGCGCAGCGATGTCCGTAAGGCCTATGTGCGCCTCAAGCAAGGTCAGAGCATCAACTTCGTGCAGGAGGTTAAGTAATGGCTCTCGTCAAACTCAAGCCGACGTCCCCCGGCCGCCGTCATGCGGTCAAAGTGGTGACTCCGGGCCTGCACAAGGGCAAGCCCTTCGCCGGTCTTCTCGAAAAGAAGAATCGCGGTTCCGGCCGCAACAACAACGGCCACATCACGTGCCGTCATAAGGGTGGCGGTTCCAAGCGTCACTATCGCGTGGTCGACTTCCTGCGTAACAAGGACGGCATCGCCGCCCGCGTCGAACGCATCGAATACGATCCGAACCGTTCCGCTCACATCGCGCTGGTGCTGTACGCCGACGGCGAACGTCGCTACATCATTTGCCCGAAGGGTCTGAACGTCGGCGACACGATCATGAGCGGTCAGGAAGCCCCGATCAAGGTCGGCAACGCTCTTCCGCTGCGCAACATCCCCGTCGGCTCGACGATTCACTGCATCGAGATGCTGCCGGGCAAGGGCGCTCAGCTCGTTCGCTCCGCCGGTGCTTTCGCTCAGCTCATCGCCCGTGAAGGCGCCTACGCCCAGGTGCGTATGCGTTCCGGCGAAGTGCGTCGCATTCTGATCGAATGCCGCGCCACGATCGGCACGGTCGGCAATGAAGAAAACAGCCTGCGTGAACTCGGCAAGGCCGGCGCCACCCGTTGGCGTGGTATCCGTCCGACCGTTCGCGGTAAGGTGATGAACCCGGTGGATCACCCGCACGGTGGTGGTGAAGGCCGTACCGGTACCGGTCGCGCGCCTGTCACGCCGTGGGGCCAGCTCACCAAGGGCTATCGTACCCGCAACTCCAAGCGCACGGATGGCATGATCATCCAGCGCCGTTATGACAAATAAGGGGGCCGCTAAATGTCTCGTTCGTTAAAGAAAGGGCCGTTTGTCGACGGTTCCCTGCTCAAGAAGGTTGAAGCCGCTCAGGCCGGCCGCGACAAGCGTCCGATCAAGACCTGGTCTCGCCGCTCCACCATTCTTCCTGAGTTCATCGGTCTGACCATCGCCGTGCACAACGGCCGTCAGCACGTTCCGGTGTATATCAATGAAAACATGGTCGGCCACAAGCTCGGTGAGTTTGCGCTGACGCGTACCTTCCACGGCCATGCTGTTGACGCCAAGAAGGTCAAGGGGTAATCAAATGGAAACTACTGCAATCGTTCGCGGCGTTCGCCTTTCGGCTCAGAAGGGCCGTCTGGTGGCCGACCTGGTTCGCGGTAAGCCCGTGGACAAGGCCCTCAACATCCTGCGCTTCACGCAGAAGCGTGCCGCCGGCATCATCCTCAAGGCCCTCGAATCGGCCATCGCCAACGCCGAACACAACGACGGCGCCGACGTGGATGAGCTCATCGTCAAGAAGATCTACGTGGAAAAGGCCACGACGCTGCGCCGCTTCGGTGCTCGCGCCAAGGGTCGCGGTACGCGTATCGGCAAGCAGACGGCTCACGTGTTCGTGACCGTCGGCGACAAGTAAAAGGTGAACCATGGGTCAGAAAATTAATCCTACCGGCTTCCGCCTTCCCGTTACGCGCAACTGGACGTCGCGCTGGTATGCGGTCGGCCGCAACTTTTCCCGTACGCTCGGCGAAGACCTGCGTGTTCGCGCTTTCCTTCGTGAAAAGCTCAAGAACGCCAGCGTCTCCCGCATTCTGATCGAACGCCCGGCCAACAATGCCCGCATCACGATCTTCTCGGCTCGTCCCGGTGTCGTGATCGGCAAGCAGGGTGCCGACATCGAAATGCTCAAGGCTGAAGTTCAGAAGATGGTGGGTGTGCCCGTGCACATCAACATCGAAGAAATCCGCCGTCCGGATCTCGACGCTCAGCTCATCGCTGACAACATCTGCCAGCAGCTCGAAAAGCGCGTGATGTTCCGCCGCGCCATGAAGCGCTCCATGCAGAACGCCATGCGTCTCGGTGCCCAGGGCATCAAGATCATGAGCTCGGGCCGTCTGAACGGCGCCGACATCGCCCGTACCGAATGGTACCGTGAAGGCCGCGTGCCGCTTCACACCCTGCGTGCCGACATCGACTACGCTGTGGCTGAAGCCAACACGACCTACGGCGTCATCGGCGTGAAGGTGTGGGTTTACAAGGGTGACAACCTCGGCCGCGAAGACGTGGTCGAAGCCGCTGTGCCCGCCGAACGCGAAGATCGTCGTCGCCCGGCTCGCCGCCAGCGTCGTGACGGTGAAGGCGCTGCCCGCCGTCCGCGTCGTGCGCCCGCTGCCGCCGCTGACAAGAAAGACGGAGAATAACGATGCTGCAACCGAATCGTACTAAGTACCGCAAGGACCAGAAGGGCCGTAACTACGGCCTCGCTCAGCGCGGCGCTAACGTGAGCTTTGGCGAATTCGGCCTCAAGGTGGTCGAACGCGGCCGCCTGACGGCCCGCCAGATCGAAGCTGCGCGCCGTGCTCTCACCCGCCACATCAAGCGCGGCGGCCGTGTATGGATCCGCGTCTTCCCGGACAAGCCCATTTCGAGCAAGCCCGCGGAAGTGCGTATGGGTAACGGTAAGGGTAATCCGGAATACTGGGTTGCTCTCGTTCAGCCCGGTCGCGTGATCTATGAAATGGACGGCGTCGATGAACAGCTCGCCCGCGAAGCTTTCGCTCTCGCTGCGGCCAAGCTGCCTCTGAAGACGAAGTTCGTTGTCCGCCAAATCGGCATGTAAGGAGACGGACATGAAGGCAAAAGACTTGCGCGCCATGGATGAGGCCGCGCTTAAGAAGGAGCTCAACGACCTTCTCACCACGCACTTCAAGCTGCGCGTTCAGAAGGCCACGCAACAACTCCAGAACTCGAACCAGCTGCGCGCTACGCGTCGCGACATCGCCCGCGTGCGCACGGTTCTCGCTCAGAAGGCGGCTGCGAAATGACGAATACTGAAACTGCAAAGCTCACCCGCACCCTCACCGGTATGGTTACGAGCGACAAGATGAACAAGACCGTGACCGTTCTGGTCGAACGTCGCGTCAAGCACCCCCTCTACGGCAAGTACGTCGTCGAGAGCAAGAAGTATCACGCTCACGACGAAGCCAATGAGTGTGGCGTCGGTGACAAGGTTGAAATCGCGGAAACGCGTCCCATGTCCAAGACCAAGTCTTGGAAGGTGACCCGAGTCCTCGAGAAGGCCGTGATCATCTAAGTCTTTCAAAAGACTGAAAAAAAACTTGCAAGTTGCGTCGTTCTTGCGTATACTTGCGAACTCGCGCAAATGCCGTGCCATTCGTGGGACGGCATTTGCGTTGATGTCATCGGACTGTCTGCCGCTGAATTTCGGCCGATCGTAAGGGAAGGGCAACTTCCTCACCGTTCGGTTTTTCTTTTGAAATCAGCGTGTTGCGGTCTTTCTCCCTGACGGGACCAATACTATCCGCACTTGTGCGGAATAAGTTGGATATATAAACAACCATGATTCAGATGCAATCCAAGCTGGACGTCGCCGATAACACCGGTGCCCGTTCAGTGATGTGTTTTAAGGTGTTGGGCGGCTCCAAGCGCCGCTATGCAAACATCGGCGACGTCGTGAAGGTGACGGTGAAAGAAGCCGCCCCCCGCGGTCGTGTGAAGAAGGGCGAGGTCTACAACGCCGTCGTGGTCCGCACCGCCAAGGGTGTGCGCCGCGCCGACGGTTCCCTGATCCGCTTCGACGGCAATGCCGTCGTTCTGCTTAACTCCAAGCTTGAGCCTGTGGGCACCCGTATCTTCGGACCGGTCACGCGCGAACTGCGTACCGAAAAGTTCATGAAGATCGTCTCCCTCGCTCCTGAAGTTATCTAAGGAGGCCGATAACATGCAGCGCATCCGTAAAGGTGACGAAGTCATCGTCATCACCGGCAAGGATAAGGGCAAGAAGGGTATCGTCTCTGCCCGTATCGACGACCAGCACATTACCGTTGAAGGTGTCAACGTTGCCCGCAAGGCCGTTCGTCCCAACCCGATGACCGGCGCCGAAGGCGGCTTCCAGGACAAGACCCTTCCGATCGACCAGTCCAATGTCATGCTCTTTAACCCTGCCACGGGCAAGGGTGACCGCGTCGGCTTCAAGGAAGTTGACGGCAAGAAGGTCCGCGTGTTCAAGAGCAACGGCGCCGTTGTCGGTGCCAAGGCCTAAGGAGCAAGGACAAAATGTCTCGTTTTCAGACTCTTTACCATGAAACCATCGTTCCCGAGCTGATCAAGAAGTTCGGGTACAAGACGGTCATGCAGGTTCCGCGCATCACCAAGATCACGCTCAACATGGGCGTGGGTGACGCCGTCAACGACAAGAAGCTCGTGGACAACGCCGTTGCCGATATGACCAAGATCGCCGGCCAGAAGCCCGCCATCACCCGCACCCGCAAGGCCATCGCGAACTTCAAGATCCGCGAAGACATGCCGATCGGTTGCATGGTGACCCTGCGCGGCGAACGCATGTACGACTTCCTGGACCGCCTCGTGACGATCGCCTTCCCGCGCGTTCGTGACTTCCGCGGCGTCTCCGGTCGTGCCTTCGATGGTCGCGGCAACTACAACGTCGGCCTGCGTGAGCAGATCATCTTCCCGGAAATCGAGTACGACAAGATCGACGCGATCCGCGGTATGAATATTTCCATCACGACGACGGCGAAGACCGACGAAGAAGCCAAGGCTCTTCTGGCCGGTTTCCACTTCCCGTTCCGCAATTGAGATAGGTGCACTCAAAATGGCAAAGTTATCTTTGATTAACCGCGAACACAAGCGCGAAGCAATGGTGCGCAAGTTCGCAGCCAAGCGCGCCGAACTCAAGGCGATTATCAACGACACGACCCGCTCCATGGAAGAACGCATGGACGCCCGTCTCGCGCTGCAGGCTCTGCCGCGTGATGCGAGCCCCGTGCGCCTGCGCAACCGTTGCGGCCTGACCGGCCGTCCGCGCGGCACGTTCCGTAAGTTTGGCCTTGCTCGCGGCATGATCCGTGAAGCGGCCATGCGTGGTGACATTCCCGGCCTGATCAAGGCCAGCTGGTAAGAGCGAGGAGATTACTAAATGAGTATGAGTGATCCGATCGCCGATATGCTGACCCGTATCCGTAACGGTCAGATCGTCGACAAGACCGAAGTCGTGATGCCGAGCTCCAAGCTCAAGGTTGCCATCGCGCAGGTTCTCAAGGACGAAGGCTACATCGACGGTTTCAACGTTGTGACCGTTGACGGCAAGGCCCAGTTGCATATCGGTTTGAAGTACTACGCCGGCCGCCCGGTGATCGAACGCATCGAACGCGTTTCGCGCCCCGGCCTGCGCATCTATAAGAACCACGAGTCGATTCCGCAGGTCATGAACGGCCTCGGCATCGCGATCGTCTCCACCCCGAAGGGTGTGATGACCGACCGTAAGGCTCGCGCTGCCGGCATCGGCGGTGAAGTTCTCTGCTACGTCGCTTAATTTGGGGGGGTTGCAAAATGTCTCGTATTGGCAAGCATCCCGTTGAGCTCAGCAAGGGCGTCACGGCCAACATCGCCGACGGCTACATCACCGTCAAGGGCCCGAAGGGCGAAGTGCGCATGCACGTTCTGCCCCGCGTTGCCGTCGAACAGAACGACAACGTTCTGAGCTTCAAGCAGCTCGAGGAAACCCGTGAATCGAACGCCAACGTCGGCACGATGCGTGCTCTCGTGGCGGACATGAACAAGGGCGTGTCCGTGGGCTTTGAAAAGAAGCTCACCCTGGTCGGCGTGGGCTACCGTGCCCAGGCTCAGGGCGACAAGCTCAATCTTCAGCTCGGCTTCTCGCATCCGGTCGTGCACCAGATGCCCGCAGGCGTGACCTGCGAAACGCCCAGCGCGACGGAAATCGTCATCAAGGGTGCCGACAAGCAGAAGGTCGGTCAAACCGCTGCCGTCGTGCGCAGCTATCGCGCTCCCGAACCCTACAAGGGCAAGGGCATCCGTTATGCTGACGAACGCGTCATCATTAAGGAAACCAAGAAGAAGTAAAGCGGGGTTCTGAGAAATGATCAACAAAAAGGAAAACCGCCTGCGCCGTGCCGGTGCCACCCGCGCCCGCATCAAGCTGCAGAAGGTGAATCGTCTGACGGTGCACCGCACCAACCTCCACATCTACGCCAGCATCATTTCCGCTTCCGGTGACCGCGTTCTCGTGAGCGCCTCCACCGCCGAAGCCGAAGTGCGCGCGATGGTCAACGGCAACGGCGGCAATATCGCCGCCGCCAAGATCGTCGGTGCCCGTCTGGCTGAAAAGGCGAAGGCCGCCGGTATCGAATCCTGCGCCTTTGACCGTTCCGGTTATCGTTACCACGGCCGCGTTGCCGCGCTGGCCGAGGCCGCGCGCGAAGCCGGCCTCAAGTTCTAATAGGAATCGAGGCTTATGGCTAAGGTTGATAAGAAGAACGCCGTCGAAGAAATCGATGACGGCATTCGCGAGAAGATGATCGCGGTTAACCGCGTCACCAAGGTCGTCAAGGGCGGCCGCATTCTGGCTTTCGCCGCTCTGACCGTTGCCGGTGACGGCAAGGGTTCCGTCGGCATGGGCACGGGCAAGAGCCGTGAAGTGCCGGCCAGCGTGAGCAAGGCCATGGAACGCGCCCGCAAGAGCATGAAGAAGGTGCCCCTGAACAACGGCACGATCTTCCACGCCGTCGAAGGCCATCACGGCGCTTCCCGCGTGCTGCTCATGCCCGCCGCCGAAGGCACCGGCGTGATCGCCGGCGGCCCGATGCGTGCCGTGATGGATGCCGTCGGCATCCGCAACGTGCTCGCCAAGGCTTATGGCTCGACCAATCCCTACAACATGGTCCGCGCCACGCTCAACGCTCTGGCGAACCTGCACTCGCCCGAAGACATTGCCGCCAAGCGCGGCAAGACGGTCGAAGAGCTGACGGCCTAATTTTGCGGAGGATATTGAGAAATGTCTGAAACGAAGAAGACCGTTAAGGTCACGCTCGTCAAGAGCCCGATCGGCACCGGTGAAAAGCACCGTGCGACGCTCCTGGGCCTCGGTCTGAAGAAGATTCATCAGACCCGCGAGCTCGAGGACACGCCCGCCGTGCGCGGCATGATCACCAAGGTCGCGTTCCTTCTGCGCGTCGAATGATCTGAGGTAACAGTCAAATGCGTTTGAATACCATTCAGCCCAATGAGGGCGCCAAGAGCCAGGCACACCGCGTCGGTCGCGGCGTGGGCTCCGGCTGGGGCAAGACCGCCGGCCGTGGCCACAAGGGCCAGAAGTCCCGTGCCGGCGGCTTCCACAAGGTCGGCTTCGAAGGCGGCCAGATGCCCCTGCATCGTCGTCTGCCCAAGCGCGGCTTCACGTCCCTGACGCGTCGCTACATCGAAGTGGTGCGTCTGAACGAACTGCAGGCTCTGCCGGTTGACGAAATCGACTTGGCTGCTCTGAAGTCCGCTAACGTTGTTTCGATTCTCGCGCAGGGCGCGCGTGTGATCCTCTCGGGTGAAATCACCCGTGCGGTCACCGTCCGTGGTCTGGGCGTGACCAAGGGTGCCAAGGCTGCCATCGAGGCTGCCGGCGGCTCCGTGGTCGAGGCCTAATCCCCTTCGGTTCGAAACCAACAACGCTTTAAGACAAGGACACAGACGTGGCGAATAGCCCCAGCACAAAACCGACGGGGTGGGCGAAGTACGGCGATCTTAAGGGTCGCCTGATCTTCCTGTTGCTCGCTCTGGTCGTTTACCGAATCGGCGCTCACGTGCCGGTCCCCGGTATCGATCCCGACATGCTGCGCCAGCTCTTCAATGAGCAGCAAGGCGGCATCCTCGGGCTGTTCAACATGTTCTCCGGTGGCGCTCTGTCGCGCTTCTCGGTGTTCGCGCTCGGCATCATGCCCTACATCTCTGCATCGATCATCATGCAGATGCTCTCGTACGTGCTGCCGAGCCTTGAAGCTTTGCGTAAGGAAGGCGAGCAGGGTCGCCGCCGGATCACCCAGTACACGCGCTACGGCACGTTGGCGCTGGGGTTCTTTCAGGCGATCGGCATCGCAGTGGCTCTGGAAACTCAGGCCGGACTCGTCATCGAGCCCGGCATGATGTTCCGCTTTACCTGTGCCGTCAGCTTGGTCACGGGGACGATGTTCCTGATGTGGCTCGGTGAGCAGATCACCGAACGCGGCCTCGGGAACGGTATCTCGATCATCATCTTCGCCGGTATCGTCGCGGGTCTGCCCAGCGCCGCCAGCGGGCTGTTCCAGCTCGTGAGCACGGGCGCCATCTCGCCGCTGTCGGCCATCTTCGTGATCGCCGTCGTGGTGCTGGTGACCGCCTTCGTGGTGTTCATCGAACGCGGCCAGCGCCGCATCACGGTGAACTACGCGCGCCGTCAGATCGGCAACAAGATCTACGGTGGCCAGGCCTCGTACCTGCCCCTGAAGATGAACATGTCGGGTGTCATTCCCCCGATCTTCGCTTCGTCCCTGATCCTGTTCCCGGCCACCCTCGCGGGGTGGTTCACGAGCGGCGACTCCACGCGCTGGATCCGTGACCTTGCCGCGGCCCTGAGCCCGGGTCAGCCGCTGTACACGCTTCTTTATGCTGCTTTGATCATCTTCTTCGCTTTCTTCTACACGGCGTTGGTCTTCAACCCGAAGGAAACGGCGGAGAACCTGAAAAAGAGTGGTGCGTTCGTTCCCGGCATTCGCCCGGGCGAACAGACTAGCCGCTATATCGACAAGGTGCTCGTGCGCCTGACGCTCGGCGGCGCAGCCTATCTGACATTTGTCTGCTTGGTTCCCGAATTCCTGAACCTGCGTTTCAACGTCCCGTTCTACTTCGGCGGCACTTCGCTGCTGATCGTGGTGGTCGTGACGATGGACTTCATGAATCAGGTCCAGGCCTACATGATGTCTCACCAGTACGAAAACCTGCTCAAGAAGACCAACTTCAAGGGCTTCGGCGCCGGTCTTTGATCGGACGCCTTTTGAAAAAACCAGGTGCCGCCCGCGCCTCTGACCGGAGGGTCAAGCGGGAAACCTGCTGAAAAATTAAGCCGCCTGAAAAATTCTCTTTGACGACAATATGTTGTGAAAGAGGCGGCTGAGAGTCCCAAACTCGGGGGTGCTCAACGGTCACTACGCCGTTGCCAGCGTCAAGCCCCCGGGCTTGTGACTTGTTTTTTTGGGAAAAACAAGTAAAATCATGCGTCTTTCCCCTGTGTTGGCACCAACTAAGTATGCCCGCCGTTTCCCGGACGGGCCGGAGATTAAGAATGAAGGTTAACGCTTCAGTCAAGAAAATGTGCCGCAAGTGCAAGATCATCAAGCGCAAGGGTATTGTGCGAGTGATCTGCGAAGACCCGCGTCACAAGCAGCGTCAAGGCTAATTGAGGTAAACACAAATGGCTCGTATTGCCGGTATTAACATCCCGCCGCAGCAGCACGCCGTGATCGGTCTGACCGCCATCTATGGCATCGGTCGCTCGCGCTCCATGCAGATTCTCGATTCCTGCGGCATCGAACATTCCAAGAAGGTCAAGGATTTGACCGACGCAGAACTGGAACGCATCCGCGACGCCGTCAGCAAGTTCACCGTTGAAGGCGACCTGCGCCGTGAAGTCCAGCTCTCGATCAAGCGTCTGATTGACTTGGGCACGTATCGTGGCTTCCGCCATCGTCGCGGCCTGCCCGTGCGCGGCCAGCGCACCCGCACCAACGCCCGTACCCGCAAGGGCCCGCGTAAGGTCGGCGTGACTCTCAAGAAGTAATCAGGAGTAAGAATAGTTATGGCACCCAAATCTCAGCAGGCCGCCCGCGGCCGCAAGAAGGTGAAGAAGGTCGTGACCGAAGGCATCGCCCACGTGCATGCTTCCTTCAACAACACGATCATCACCATTACCGACCGTCAGGGTAATGCCGTTGCCGCCAGCTCCGCCGGCGCTCAGGGCTTCAAGGGCTCCCGCAAGAGCACGCCCTTTGCCGCTCAGGTGGCCGCCGAACACGCCGGCAAGATCGCCCAGGAATTCGGTCTGAAGAACGTCGAAGTGCGCATCATGGGCCCCGGCCCCGGCCGTGAATCGTCCGTCCGCGCCCTCAACGCTCTGGGTATTCGCGTCACGAGCATTCAGGACGTCACCCCCGTTCCGCACAACGGTGTTCGTCCCTCCAAGCGTCGTCGCGTCTAATTCACCAATTTTTTAAGTTCGTATCCTGCGTTTGCGTCATTATCGTTAAACGCAAACTGAATGCGGTTCTCGCCGCAGGATAGAAGAGGTAACACATAAAATGGCACGATATCTCGGTCCCAAGTTGAAGCTCTCGCGTCGCGAGGGTATCGACCTCAATCTGAAGAGCGCCCGCCGTTCCTTTGACTCCAAGGTCAAGAGCGCCGAAGTCAAGCCCGGCCAGCACGGCAAGATCTCCGGTCAGCGCCTTTCGGATTACGGTACGCAGCTGCGTGAAAAGCAGAAGATGAAGCGTACCTACGGCGTTCTCGAACGCCAGTTCCGCCGCTACTACGCAGAGGCAAGCCGCCGCACCGGCAACACCGGCGAAATCCTGTTTGCTCTGCTGGAAAGCCGTCTTGACAACGTTGTTTACCGCATGGGCTTCGGTTCGACCCGCGCTGAAGCGCGTCAGCTCGTGAGCCACTGCGCCATCCTCGTGAACGGCAAGAAGTGCAATATCCCGTCCTACTCCGTGAAGGCAGGCGACGTCATTTCCGTTCGCGAATCCGCCAAGAAGCAGGTTCGTATTATCGAAGCGCTTGAACTCGCCGGCCAGAACGGTTTCCCGGGCTGGGTGAGCGTTGATGCCAAGAAGATGGAAGGGACGTTCAAGAACGCCCCGGCCCGCGATGAAATCGCTCCGGACATCAACGAAGCTCTCGTTATCGAACACTACTCGCGTTAATCCGGTTGCTCGATTGGATCTGTCCGATCTCTGTAGTGAGGGTTTCGGACAGGTCCGGTACACAGGGAAAAGAAGCGCTCGAACACGATCCGTCGTGTCTCGGGCGCCAATGCTTTTCAAGGGGTTTGATAAAATTAGCCCCCGAACCTCTTGAAAAGCACTGCCGATTCCCGGCCGTGCCTCACTTTCGCGCTCCCGGCCAGCCGGCCGACACGGGCGCTTTTCCAAAGAAACCGTCAGCCTTATCGGTGTAACGAGCCGAGGGTATTGAATAGGAACTTTTCACAATGGCCAATACTGCGCTCCTGAAGCCGACCACGGTCGAAGCCGTCGTCGACGAACAGAACCCCAACCTTGCCGTCATCACGCTCGAGCCGTTCGAACGCGGCTACGGTCACACACTCGGCAACGCGCTGCGCCGCATCCTTCTGTCCTCCATGGTGGGCTACGCTCCCACCGAAGCGCAGATCGTGGGCGTCGTGCACGAATACTCCCAGATCGACGGCGTCATCGAAGACGTCGTGGACATCCTGCTGAACCTCAAGGGGGTGGTGTTCAAGCTCGAAGGCGGCCGTGAAGACGTCATGCTGCGCCTGCAGAAGTCCGGCACGGGCCCCGTGACCGCCGGCGACTTTGATCTGCCCCACGACGTGTCCGTGCTCAACCCCGAACACGTGATCGCCAACCTGTCGGGCGGCAAGCTCGATCTGCAGGTTCGCGTCGAAGCCGGCCGCGGCTATCAGCCCGGCGACATGCGCGCCTTCCGCGACGACTACTCCAAGCAGGCCATCGGCCGCATCATCATGGACGCGAGCTTTTCGCCCGTGCGCCGCGTCGCCTACGCCGTCTCGGCCGCCCGTGTGGCCCAGCGCACCGACCTCGACAAGCTCGAACTGACGATTGAAACCAACGGTGTGATCACGCCCGAAGACGCTCTGCGCAACGCCGTGCACATCCTGCAGGATCAGCTCTCGGTCTTCGGCGCCATCAAGACGAGCGTCGACGCCGAACAGACGCAGCGCGAAGACAATCCGCCGCCCCTCGATCCGATCCTGATGCGCCCGGTCGACGACCTCGAACTGACGGTTCGCAGCGCCAACTGCCTGAAGGCCGAAAACATCTACTATATCGGCGATCTGATCCAGCGCACGGAAAACGAACTCTTGAAGACCCCGAACCTGGGCCGCAAGTCCTTGAACGAAATCAAGGAAGTGCTCGCCACGCACGGTCTGACGCTGGGCATGCGCCTGGAAAACTGGCCGCCCGCCAACCTCTAATTTTTGTTTGGACCCCGCGTTTGCACAACAGGTCTTGTTGTTTTAAAATGCGGGGTTCGTTTTCAACCTCAACCGGACCGCTTTTTGCCTCACAAGTCATTGATGCAAAAGGATAGAAGAGCCGGTACGGGCGGCAATGCCGCTCATTAGACTTTTATAAAGGAAATCCAAAATGCGCCATCGTTCTGGTCTGCGTAAGCTCAATCGCACGAGCGCCCATCGTCTCGCCATGCTCCGCAACATGATGAATTCGCTGCTCGAGCACGAAGCCATCAAGACCACGCTGCCCAAGGCTAAGGAACTGCGTCGTGTCGTCGAACCGATGATCACGCTCGCCAAGGTTGACACCGTTGCCAACCGCCGCCTCGCCTTCAACCGTCTGCGCAACCGCGAAATCGTGACCAAGCTCTTCGAAGTGCTCGGCCCGCGCTTTGCCAACCGCAACGGCGGCTACACCCGCATTCTGAAGATGGGCTTCCGCGTCGGCGACAATGCTCCCATGGCCTACATGGAACTCACCGAACGCGCTGAAGCCGTCGAAGAAGTCAAGGAAGAAAAGGCCGCCGAGTAATCGGTTCGCTTTTGACCTGACGTAGTGCCCGCCCTTTCAAAGCGGGCACGAAAAAACCGCCCCGGGGAAACCTGAGGCGGTTTTTTTACGGCCCGCGCCGTTTATCGGCCGCTGTGCAGGCGCTCGAACTTCCAGCCGCTCGCGCACATTTGCGCGATGTCGTACTGCGCCTTCCAGCCCAGAACGCGCTCGGCCTTTTCGGGGCTGCACCAGTTGGCGGCGATGTCGCCCGCGCGCCGCGGCATGATCCGGTAGGGCAGCGTCTTGCCGCAGGCCTTCTCGAAGGCCGCGATCACCTCCAGAACGCTCGTGCCGCGGCCCGTGCCGAGGTTGACGGCATCCCATCCCTTAAAGCGGTCGGCATAACCCAAGGCCGCCACATGGCCGCGCGCCAGATCCACCACGTGAATGTAGTCGCGCACGCCCGTGCCGTCGGGCGTGTCGTAGTCGTTGCCAAAGACGCGGATGCAGTCGAGTTTTCCCGAGGCCACGCGCGCCACGTACGGCAGCAGATTGTTGGGAATGCCGTTGGGATCCTCCCCGATAAGGCCCGACTCGTGTGCGCCGATCGGGTTGAAGTAGCGCAGGCACACGGCCGTCAGCGTCGGGTCCGACGCGCACACGTCGCGCAGGATCTCCTCGATCATGAGTTTGGTGCGCCCGTAGGGGTTCGTGGGCTCGCCCGTGGGCATGTCTTCGGTGAGCGGCAGCGCCGTGGGCGTGCCGTACACGGTCGACGAGCTCGAGAAGATGAGCTTGGTGACCTGCGCTTTCTTCATCGCCTCAAGCAATACCACCGTGCCCGAGATGTTGTTGTCGTAGTACTCCAGAGGCTTTTGCACCGACTCACCCACGGCTTTAAGGCCCGCAAAGTGAATCACGGCCTCGATGTGGTGATCCTCAAAGGCCTTGAGGAGCACAGCCTTGTCGCGGATGTCGCCCTCGATGAAGGCGGGGCGACGGCCCGTGATGGTTTCAATGGCGTCGACCACCTCGGCCTTGCTGTTACTGAGATTGTCGTAGAGCACGGGGGTATGCCCGGCCTCGATCAGACATACGGCGGTGTGCGAGCCGATAAAGCCCGTGCCGCCCGTCAGCAGAACATTCACGTTCGAGCCTCCTTAGTCGAAGTTGGGCTTGCGGCCCTCAAGAAAGGCCGCGCAGGCTTCCTTGGCCGCGGGCGTGGCCGCCGCCGCCTCAAAGGCGGCCGCTTCGCGCTCGCGCACGGCCGTCATCGATTCGGTCAGAGCCGCGCGCAGCAGCTTTTTGCTGGCCTGCACCGCCGCGGGCGAGAGCTTGGCCAGGCGCTGGGCGCGTGCCAGGGACTGGGCGCGCACCACGTCGTCGTCAAAGAGGTTGCTCACGATGCCCATCTGCAGGGCTTCGGCGGCGGTGATGGGTTCCGAGAGGAGAATCTTTTCGGCGGCCTTGTGCAGGCCCGCGGCCGCGACCGCCAGCGACGAGACGCCGAAGCGCGGCGTCAGGCCCAGGGCCGTGTAGGGCAGGGAAAAGAGGCTGCTCTTGCCCGCGTACACGAGGTCGCAGTAGTAGAGGATGGTCGTGCCGAAACCCACGCAGGGGCCTTCGACGCAGGCCACCAGGGGCTTGGTCATCGCCTCGAGCTGCGCGATGAAGCGGCCGGCAGGGCTCTCGGCGCTGGCGCTTGGGTTGGTGAGCTGTTCGGTGAGATCCCCGCCCGCGCAGAAGATGCCGGGCTGCGCGGTGATGAGCACGCAGCGCACGGCCTCATCGGCTTGGGCCTTTTGCAAAATGGCGGTGAATTCCTCAAGCGTGGCCACATCGAGCGTGTTGCGCTTTTCCGGGCGCGAGATTTCCACGGAAAGAACGCGGTTTTCCAGAATCTGATTCAAAGGCATGGCGTACATCCTTAGGGCGTGGACTTGTTGTCCTTGTCTTGGCCCGAGCCGAGCTCGAGCGAGTAAATGAGCATGGTGGGATCCTGCGGGCAGTCGCTGGCCCGATAGCCGCGCCGGCTCATGAGACCGGCCATGGCGTCGTTGCCCTTGATGACCCAGCCCGACAGGAGCTTGGCGCCGCGAGAGCGCGCTTCGGCCTCGAGCGTGCGCATGAGCATGGAGCCAAAGCCGGCGCGCTGGAACTTGTCCTCGACGAGAATGCCGAATTCGGCCCGCTCGCTGTCGGGCGCAAGCGTCAGGCGCGCCACAGCATGAATATCGGGGCGCTCGATCGAGGCGCCCGCGTCGGTGATGACAAACGCGGCTTCGCGGTCGCGGTCAAAGTCGGTAAAGGCGATGATCTCGTTGTCGGTGACGTCCGCGGCGTTCTTGTGAAAGCGCAGGTAGGCGCTTTGCTGCGACAGGCGGCTGAGCAGCCGCTTTTCGGCCGCAAAGTCCTCGGGCCGGATGGCCCGCACGCGCATCAGGCCGCTGCGGCTGGCGAACTCTTCGCCCTGCGCCAGCGAGGCGGGCGCCCAGAGCATGTGCGAATAGCGCGCATCGGGCCGCTCGGCGCGGGCGCAAAGCGAGACGGACGCATCCAGGCACAGCGCCTGCTTGTCGTCGATCATCAGCGGATTGACGGCGATTTCGGCCAGGGCCGGGATTTCGCACATCAGCGCCGAGAGTTTTAACAGCACCGCTACGAGGGCGTCCTCGTGGATGGGCGCCAGGCCCCGGAATTCACCCAGTCCCTTGTAGAGGGGGTGGCGGCGAATCATGGCGCGCGCCAGCGGCTCGGTCAGGGGCACGGGCTCAACCGTGCTTTCGGTGAAGATTTCGCCGGTGCGCCCGCCCGCGGCAAAGCGGATGCAGGCGCCGAGCACCGGATCGGTGAAGGCTCGCACGGACACTTCGCGCAACCGTTCGCTCGTGGCCATCTTCTGCACGAAGACCCCGTGAAAGAGGGCCATGGGGGCGCGCTCGGCGCAGCGCCCGCGCACCGTGCCGAAGGCCTCGCGCACGGCCGCGTCCGACATGAGATTCAAAAGAACGCCGCCCGTGTCGGTCTTGTGGGCAATGCCCTCGGCCGAGACCTTGACGGCCACGGGGTAGCCGATGCGGCGCGCGGCGGCGGCCGCCTCGTCTTCCGTGGCGGCAAAAAGGCAGGCAAGGGAGGCGATACCCGCGCTTTGCAGCAGCTCGGCCGTTTCCTTTTCCGTGAGAATGTGCCGTCCGGCCGCCTTGGCCTTGCGCACGAGGCCTCGGGCCTGCTCGAGGTCCACCCGAGCGGCGGTGACGGTTTCCGAGGGAGGCGTGAGGTGCTGCGCCTTGAGCGCTTCGTAGCGAGCCAGGTTGGCAAAGGCGGTCACGCCCAGATCGGGCGTGTCGATGCACGGCAGCCGGCAGCGCTTGAAGGCTTCGCGCATCATGTCCTGGGCAAAGGGCGCGGGCCAGCAGATGATGACCGGTTTAAAGGAGTCCTGCGCGGCGTTGGAGAGAAGCTGGGCCGTGCGGGGCGTGGCGTTGGCCGCCGTGGGCGAGAGCGTGATCAGCACGCCGTCGACGTTGTCGTCGGCCAGGCACGCCTCAAGGGCCTGCGCAAAGTATTCCGGGTCGGCGTCGGCCGCGATGGCCAGCGGGTTGCTCACCGTGGCCTTGGTGTTGCAGATTTTGGCCAGCGCCTTTTCCGTTTCGGGCGCCAATTCGGCCGCCTGCACCTTGTTGGCGTCGGCCGCATCGGCCGTCAGCAGCGCAAAGCCCAGACCCGTCGTGAGCATGGCCAGGCGCCCCAAGCGCGGGTTCTTGCCCGTGCGGAACACATCCAGCGTCGTGATGAACTCTTCGAGTCGATCGCAGCGGATGGCGCCCGCGCGCGACAAGGCCGCGTCAAAGGCGGCTTCGTCGCCGGCGGCCGCCGCCAGGCGCGAGCCCGCCAGGCGCCGTGCGCCGCCCCCGCGGCCGGCTTTCAAAACAATGACGGGCTTTTGCCGCACGGCGCTGCGCAGCGCCGAGAAAAAGCTGCGCGGATGGCGCAGGGCTTCGACGTGCAGCGCGATGATTTCCGTTTGCGGGTCGGCGGCCAGAAAGTCGAGCATTTCCGCTAGGGTCACTTCGCTTTCCAGCCCCGAGGAAATGACGGTGGAAAAGCCGATGCCGCAGCGTGAGGCGTATTCGAGCACCGAGGCGGTCACCGCGCCCGACTGGCACAGCAGACCGATGTTGCCCGATTGAGCCAGACGCGGCCAGTAGCTCACGTTCAAGCCGATGCTCGGGCGCATGATGCCCATCGAGTCCGGACCGATCAGGCGAATGCCCGCCTCACGGGCCAGTGCCGCGATCCTCTCGCGCCAGCGCCGATCGGCCGTCAGCTCCTCGTCGCCCGGGGTGATGAGCACGTTGGGAATGCCCAGCTTGCGGCACTCCTTCAAAAGGCCCTCAATCTTGCTTGTGGGCGTCGCCAGAACCGCCAGATCGATCTTGGCGGGCACTTCGGACAGGGACGGCCAGCACGAGGTGACGCCGATGTACTTGTACTTGGGATTGACGGGGTAGGCCTCGTGAATGCGTCGCCCGTTCATGACGCCGCTCCAGACATAGGTGCCGCGGCTGCCGGGGCGGTCGCTGGCGCCGACGACGGCGACGGCTTTCGGATTGAAGGCGCTCGAAAGACTGTGCTGAATATCCATGGCTGTGATCAGGCAAACGTTGCACGCACGGCGTGCGTGCGCTCGGGCGGGCACATTGGGCCGCAATTTCCTATCATATGGGAACGTTCCATTTTACTCGAGCCCGTCCCCGTCACCCGGGATCGCTCGCCTGCGCCCGGCGGCTCGTCCGCCCTAAGGTCAAGAACATCCGATGTCGCAAAAGCAAGAACTCAACACGCTGCCGCCCAAACGCTGGCTCAAGGCCGACGGCGGCACGGTCTCGTGCACCGAAAAGGTCAAGGTTCTCGAGGAGAACTGGGCCGAGGTACGCGCCCTGTTGCAGGACGTGTTGGACGACGCGGTGCTCATGGGCTGCGCCGAGGCGCAGGTCAAGCGCGAATACAAGCGACTCATCGATGCGCTGACCTGCGGCTTTGACGAGCAAAAAGGTTAGGACGCGCACGCAAGCGTTTGTGCGGATCGGGCAAGCCGCCTCGCCGTCTCCGTTTGATAATCAATACAGCACGCGAGATGCTGCAACACACGGGAGACGGACATGAACGAATCCAACGCAAACGACAAGACGGCCGGACAAGCCATGACGCGCCGCGATCTGCTCAAGGATGCGGCCGCGGGAGCCGTGGCCGCCGCCGTGCCGGCGTCCTTGGCGCGGGCCGCCGAGACCGGGGCAAAAATGACGACAACGCAAATGATGAACCAGGCCCCGACGGTGGCCTGCCGAAAGGTGCCCCTGAACGCGCCCGGCGCCAAGGCCAAGGTGTACTTTTCGCGCAAAATCGACGCGCAGACCCTGATCGCCCTTTACGAGCGCATCAACGAGGGTATCTACGGCAAGGTGGCCATCAAGCTGCACACGGGCGAGAAAAACGGTCCCAACATCCTGCCGCGCGACATGGTCCGGGCCTTTCAGGCCACCGTGCCCGATTCGAGTATTGTGGAAACCAATACGCTCTATCACGGGGACCGCTACACGACCGAACAGCACCTCGAAACGCTCAAGGTCAACGGCTGGACCTTCTGCCCGGTGGACATCATGGATGCGGAGGGCACGGTCAATCTGCCCGTGCGCGGCGGCAAACACTTCAAGCAAGTGTCCATGGGCGGGCACATCGTCAACTACGACTCGATGATTGTGCTCACGCACTTTAAGGGCCACGCGATGGGGGGCTTTGGCGGCTCGATGAAAAACATCGCCATCGGCTGCGCCGACGGGCGCATCGGCAAGGCGCAGGTGCATGCCGTCGACGACGTCAACAAGCCCTGGGATCAGTGGCCGGCCAAGGAACACCTGATGGAAACGATGGCCGAATCGGCCAAGGCCGTGATCGATTACTTCGGCAAGCACATCGTCTTTATCAACGTGATGCGGCGCATGTCGGTCGACTGCGACTGCGCGGGCACGTCGGCGGCCGAGCCCACCATCGAAGACGTGGGCATTTTGGCCTCAACGGACCTTTTGGCCATCGATCAGGCCAGTGTGGATTTGGTCTATCAGACGGCGCACAACCACGATCTCGTCGAGCGCATCGAGTCGCGCGTGGGCATGCACCAGCTCGAGGCCATGCGCTCGCTCGGGATGGGCAGCGATCGGTACGCGCTCATTGAGGTATAGGCCGGGGCGGGCGGGACGTGTGCCTGCCTGGCGCCGGAGACGAAAAAACGCCCGCGAGGGGCGTTTTTTCGTTGTCGGAGGGCACCCGGGGGCGGGTGCCGTCGCATCGCTTATTCGGCGGCCGAGGCCGAGCGGCTCGTGCGGCGGGGCTTGACGGCCACGCTCTTTTCGTCGTTGGCCGCTTTGCTCGCGCGGGCGGCCTTGGGCTTGCCCGCATTGGCGGCGGCGCGCTTTTGCACGAGAGACTTCTCGGGCTTGGTCGGGCGCAGAATCTTCTTGTTTTCCGCCGAGAGGCGTTCGGCTTCGGCCTTGGCTTCGGCTTCGGCCGCTTCGTCTTCGGCCGTACGCATGGAGATGCGCACGACGGGCGGCGCGACGGCCGCTTCCTCTTCCTTGACGCCCCACATCTCGAGAATTTCGGACTGCGAGGGCGCGGCGGCGCGTTCGCGGCGGGCGACGACGCTCGCGCGCACGATCTTTTCAATGTCGGGAAGCGGAAGGCGATTGAGATCCGTAAACTCAATGAGGCTGTGTTCGGCATCGATTCCCTTCATGCTCGAGAGGAACGGTTCGATGACGGCCTTTTCGGCAATGTACAGCGTCAGCGATTTTTCGCGGGATTCCAGCCCGAAGAGCGGGCCCCCGTTCAGTTCATAAAAAACAAGTCCGAAGCGCTTGCTCTCACGCACACCGCGTGCGGCACGGCGAATCAGACTAGCCACTCGGGCCATAGCGACGCGACGATCCGGAGGCAATCCCTGAAGGAATACGCCCAAAACCGTGGCTCCTACCATAAAACCTCCCAAATTTTCTGCTTATGCCGGAGCGGCAGTAATGCCTGCGAAACAGTAATTTTAGCCGATTTGGGGTTTTATTTCACTCCCGTCTAACCCTGTGTACGGATGAGCGGGCCTGCAAAATCCTTGATTTTGATTGGATTTTGTCAGTGGCCGCGGTAGAAGGTGTAGGTGGCTGTAAAGGGCACCTTCAGGGTGGTCCCGAGCTGCGAGGGCGAGCAGCGCGTCAGCGGCACGCCGCCCTTGCCGTCGGTGCGCTTGACGTGGGTGATGCCCGACAAGAGGCCCTCGCGGCCGCGGTGGCTGCTCTTATAAAGAAGATCGCGCACGTTGCCCGCCGTGGCCTTGTCGGCGTACTTTTCGATTTTGACCGACAGCATCGAGCCGTCCTTGGCAAAAAAGTTCCCGTCCGAGCCTTGTCGCGCCACCACGCGGCCGTGTGCGTCGGTGAGCTGCGCCTGCGGGGTGATGAAGCGCCAGTAGCGGCCTTTGGCGTCGGCCGTGCACTGAAACTGCTGTACGCCCTTGCCCGTCAGAACAAAGGCGGCGTCGGCGTCCGTTTGGGGCGCCAAGGGATCCAGCAGGGCGGTCAGGGTCGAGCAGCCGGTCAGAACAAGGACGGAGCCGACCAGGGCAAAGCGGCGCAAAAGCATGGCAAAGGGGCGGTTGAAACTCAAAATTGTGTGACCGATTGTAGTGATGCGCGCGCAAGCCGTCTTGCCGCAAGGCCGCTTTTGCGCGGCGTGCGGCGCCAAAACGGCGCCGGCGGCCGCCTTTTGGAGGGCGAAACGTATCCGCCTTTTGGCTGAAGCAAAATCGTGCGCTGCCCGATAGTCTTCGGGAAAAGAAGGCCCGAAACACGGGTTAGAGCGGGGGCCGCAAGCGCTCGCAACGGCCCGAAGTTTTGGCAGAATTGAAAGACAATTTGTTCCCCCCATTATCGGGCGATTCCCTTGACGGGAGCCGCCCGCGTGGTTTCGTGCGCATCGGCTGCACAACGGCCGACGTCGCGCGCAACGTCCATGGAGAATACGACGTGTATCAGATTCGAATTCACGGCCGAGGAGGGCAGGGCGTCGTGACCGCCGCCGAAATGCTCAGCGTGGCCGCCTTCACCGAAGGACACTGGGCACAGGCCTTCCCGAGCTTCGGCTCGGAACGCACGGGCGCCCCGGTGGTTGCCTTTGCCCGCATCGACGACAAGGAAATCCGCCTGCGCGAACCGATTCAGGAACCCGACGTGGTGCTCGTGCAGGACCGCACGCTGCTGGAAAGCGTGGACGTCTTCGGCGGCATCCGCCCCGACGGCTACGTGCTCATCAACAGCTCCTCGACGCCCGAAGAACTCGGTCTGCAGTCCCTCATCGAGCGCTTGCCCGCCGGCCACGTGCGCACGGTGCCGGCCACGCGCTTTGCCATTGAAAACATCGGTCGTCCCCTGCCCGGCGCGGGCATGCTCGCGGGCTTTGCCGCCATGACCGGCGCCATCACCCTTGAAAACGTTCAGGCGGCCTACAACGCGCGCTTCGGCGGCAAGATCGCCGAGGCCAACGCGCGCATCGCGCAGGCGGCCTGGGACCACATCAAGGGCGTTACGACGAAAGCGGAGGAAAACTGATGCTCAAGCAATTAGAAGGCAGCCAGGGCGTTGCGCAGGCCGTGGCCCTGTGCCGCCCCGAGGTGATCTGCGCCTATCCGATTTCGCCGCAGACCCACATTGTGGAAGCCTTGGGGCAGATGACCCGCAAGGGTCTGATTGAAAACTGCGAGTACATCAACGTCGAAAGCGAATTCGCGGCCATGTCGGTGGCCATCGGCGCGAGTGTCTCGGGCGCGCGCGCCTACACGGCCACGGCTTCGCAGGGGTTGCTCTACATGGTCGAGGCCGTCTACAACGCCTCGGGTCTGGGCCTGCCCATCGTGATGACGGTGGCCAACCGCGCCATCGGCGCACCGATCAACATCTGGAACGACCACTCCGACTCGATGAGTCAGCGCGACAGCGGCTGGATCCAGATCTTTGCCGAAACCAACCAGGAAGCGGCCGACCTGCACATCCAAGCCTTCCGCATCGCCGAAGAGCTCTCGCTGCCCGTCATGGTCTGCATGGACGGCTTCGTGCTCACCCACGCCTTTGAGCGCGTCGACATCCCGACGCAGGAAGAGGTGGACCGTTTCCTGCCGCCTTATTCGCCCCGCCAGGAGCTCGACCCCAACGATCCGGTGTCGATCGGCGCCATGGTCGGCCCCGAAGCCTTCACGGAAGTGCGTTACCTCGCGCACGTCAAGCACCTGCAGGCGCTGGAACTCATCCCGCAGGTGGCGCAGGAATTCAAGGAAATCTTCGGCCGCTCCTCGGGCGGTCTCGTGCACACCTATCGGTGCGAAGACGCCGACATCCGCATCGTGGCCATGGGCGCGTGCCTGGGCACGATCAAGGACGCGGTCGACGAGCTGCGTGAGGAGACGGGCCTGAAAATCGGTGTGGTCGCCGTCAAGTGCTTCCGTCCGTTCCCGGTCGAAGCCATGGGCGAGGCGCTCAAGGGCGCCAAGACCGTCGTGGTGCTCGAGCGCACCCTGGCCGTGGGCTCGGGCGGTGTGTTGAGCCGCGACATCATGGTCTCGCTCAAGGAGCCCAACGTCACCCGCTACACGGTGATCGCCGGCCTGGGCGGTCGCGCCATCACCAAGGCCTCGATCAAGTCGATGCTCAAGGACGCGGCCGCGCACAAGCTCAAGGTCCTCAACTTCATGGACCTGGACGAAGAGCTCGTCGAGCGTCAGCTCGAGCGTGAGCGCAAGACCCGTAAGAGCGGGCCGCTGCCCGAAGCTTTGATCCGCGACGCGGCCACGCGTCAGTAACGACAAGAGAGGCAAACGCAAAATGCAGGAATCTTCCATCCGCTTTTATCAGACGGGGACCTGGACGGTCGGCAACCGCCTCCTTGACCCGACCGACCGCACCGTGCAGTCGTCGCAGCAGCGCCACAACGCCCTCAATTCCGGTCACCGCGCCTGTCAGGGCTGCGGCGAGGCGCTCGGCGCCCGCTACGCCCTCGATACGGCTCTGGAGGCGACCAACGGGCAACTGATCGTCACCAACGCCACGGGGTGCCTGGAGGTCTTCTCCACGCCCTATCCGGAAACGAGCTGGCAGCTGCCGTGGTTCCATTCGCTTTTCGGCAACACCGCGGCCGTGGCCACGGGTATGGCCGCCGCGGCCCGCGTCAAGGCCCGCAAGACGGGCGGTGAGCCCGTTCGGGTTCTGGCGATGGGCGGCGACGGCGGCACGACCGACATCGGCTTTGGGTGCCTGTCGGGCATGTTCGAGCGCAACGACGACGTGCTCTACATCTGCTACGACAACGAGGCGTACATGAATACGGGCGTGCAGCGCTCCTCGGCCACGCCGCCGGCGGCGCGCACCGCCACCACGATGCCCACGCAGGGGTACCCGGGCAACACGTTCGGTCAGGGCAAGAACGTGCCCGCCATCGCCATGGCGCACGGCATTCCCTACGTGGCCACCGCCACCGTGGCCGATCTGCACGATCTGGAACGCAAGGTGCGCAAGGCCATGACGATTCACGGCGCGCGCTACATCCACATTCTCGTGCCCTGCCCGCTGGGCTGGGGCTCGGCCTCGGGCAAGACGATTGAGCTCGCGCGTCTGGCGCACGAAACGGGGCTGTTCCCGGTCTTTGAGGCCGAGTACGGTGAAGTGACCAACGTCTCCAAGATCCGCCGCAAGCAGCCCGTGGAAAAGTACCTGATGCTGCAAAAGCGCTTTGCGCACCTCTTCGGCAAGAAGGGCACGCCCGAAGTCGTCGAGCGCATGCAGGCGCTCGCGGACCGCAACATTGCCCGCTACGGGATGCTCGAAGGCGAAACGGGCGACGAAATCCCCGTGCCCGAGCAGGGCGACGAACGCCATCACGTCGTTTAAGGCGCCCCTGAGACCCTGAGCGGAGAAACAAACGAAATGACTCAGAAAAACACTCCTTTTGCCATTACGCTCGACGTGGGCAGCTCGCTCGAAAACCGCACGGGCTCCTGGCGTACCGTCAAGCCCGTGTATGTCAACCGCCTGCCCCCGTGCAACGCCAAGTGCCCGGCCGGCGAAAAGTGCCAGGCCTGGCTCTACGCGGCCGAATCGGGCGACTACGAAGAGGCTTGGAAGCGCATCATCGCCGACAATCCCTTCCCGGCCTGTATGGGCCGCGTGTGCTACCACACCTGCGAGACGGCCTGCAACCGCGGCGGCCTCGACGAGCCCGTGGGCATCAACTCGGTCGAGCGCTTCCTGGGCGACAACGCCCTGGCCAAGGGCTGGGACCTGCCCAAGCCGGTCAAAGAAACCGGCAAGCGCGTCCTCGTGGTGGGCGCGGGCCCGGCGGGCCTGAGCGCGGCCTATCACCTGCGCATGGCCGGCCAGACGGTGCACGTCGTCGAAGGCGCGCAGTTTGCCGGCGGCATGATGCGCTACGGCATTCCCAAGTACCGTCTGCCGCGCGAAGTGCTCGAGGCCGAAATCAAGCGCATCGAGCGCACGGGCGTGACGATCGAATGCGGCCGTGAGGTCACCGACCTTGAAGCGGAAATGAAAAACGGCCGGTATGACGCCGTGTTCCTCGGCGTGGGCGCGCACATGGCCCGCCGCACCTACATTCCCGCGGGCGACGCCTCGCACGTTCTGGACGCCGTGAGCGTTCTCAAAGACGTGGCCGAGGACGAAAAGCCGATGCTCGGCCGCCGCGTGGCCATTTACGGCGGCGGCAACACCGCCATCGACGTGGCCCGTACGGTGCGCCGCATGGGCGCCGAACCGCTCGTCGTCTACCGCCGCACGCGCGACCGCGCCCCGGCGCACCAGGCCGAAATCGAGGAGGCCATCGAGGAAGGCGTGAGCATGAAGTGGCTCTCGACCATCCGCGAAGCGCAGGGCGGCGAAATCAAGATCGAAAAGATGGAGCTCGACGAAAACGGCAAGCCGCGCGGCACGGGCGTGTATGAAAACATCGCCGTCGACACGGTGGTGCTGGCCTTGGGTCAGCAGACCAATCTCGGGTTCCTCTCGAACATGAAGGGACTGCAGATCGAAAACGACGAACTCATCGTCGACGAGGCGATGATGAGCTCGGTGCCCGGCATCTTTGCCGGCGGCGACATGGTCAAGGGCGACAAGAACGTCACCGTGGCCATCGGCCAGGGCAAGAAGGCCGCCCGCGCCATCACGGCGTACCTCAAGGGCGAAAAGTACGTCGAGCCCCCCAAGGCGCCGATGGCCAGCTTTGACCGTCTGCACACCTGGTACTACGCCGACGCGCCCAAGACCGTGCGTCCGATGCTCGACATGGCCCGCCGTACGTCGACCTTCGACGAAGTGCAGCATGGCCTCACCGAAGCCAACGCCCTTTTTGAGGCGCGCCGCTGCATGAGCTGCGGCAACTGCTTTGAGTGCGACAACTGCTACGGCGTGTGCCCGGACAACGCGGTCATCAAGCTCGGCCCGGGCAAGAAGTTCAAGTTCAACTACGACTACTGCAAGGGCTGCGGCATCTGCTCGAACGAGTGCCCGTGCGGTGCGATCGACATGGTGAGCGAAGACATCTAAGGCGGTTTTTCGACCCGATCTTTGACCGACCCGGCTCGGTTGCCGGCGGCGTTTGCCGCGGGCCAATCGACCGGGTTTTTCGTGCGCGCAACTTTAAATCGCAATTAGAATTTAAAGGAGTTTCCCCCTTGAGGATCACGAAAAATGGCAATCAAAAAAGCGCCGGTTTTGCTCGTCGTGCTCTGCGCGGCCGCCGCTCTCGGGTATGGGTATTGGAGCCAAACGGCCGAGGATGAAGGCCCTCTGAAGATTTACGGCAGCGTGGACATGCGCACCGTGTCCCTGGCCTTTGAAGAGGCCGGGCGCATCGAACGGGTGTTGGTTGAAGAAGGCCAGACGCTTGAGGCCGGCCAAACCGTGGCGCTCTTGGACAAGGAGCGCTACGCCATCGCCCTGCAAAACGCCGAGGCGGCGCTTCAGGTGCGCGTCAAGGAGCTCGAGCTGCTCTTGGCGGGCTCACGCACCGAAGAAATCGAGGCGGCCCGCGCGACCTATAAGGCCGCCCGGGCTTCGGCCGAGCTCAACGACCGGATCTGCCGGCGCGAGCAAAAGTTGGGAGTGGCCACCACCGCGCAGATGATCGATCAGGCCTGCTCGCAGTGGCGCACGTCCTCGGCGCAGGCGCTCGCGGCCCAAAAGAATCTGGAGCTGCTGCTGGCGGGCACGCGTCCCGAACAAATTGAAGTGTCCAGGGCGAGCGTCACCCTGGCGCAGGCGCAAAAGGACGATGCCGAACGGGCCCTGCGCAATTGCGAACTCAAGGCCCCGAGCGCGGGCGTCGTGCGCAGTCGCCTGCTGGAAAAGGGCGACATGGTCTCCTCGGGCCTGCCCGTGTATGAGGTGGCCCTGACGGATCCTCTGTGGGTGCGCGCCTGGATCGACGAAATTCACCTCGGGCGCATCCGCGCCGGCCAAAAGGTGCGCGTGACGGTCGACAGCTACCCCAACGAGGCCTTTGAGGGCACCGTGGGCTTTATCTCGAGCGTGGCCGAATTCACGCCCAAGACGGTGCAGACCGAGGCGCTGCGCACGTCCCTCGTTTACGAAGTGCGGGTGACGGTTTTCGACCCCGCGCATCGCCTGCGCCTGGGCATGCCCGCCACGGTTGAGTTGGCCGAGTAAAGACTGAGCAAGGAGACGGGCGATGCCGCAGCCGATGGCCTTGGTCTTTGACGCCGTATGCCGCGCGGAAAAGGGCGCGGGCGAGATCGTGCACGCGGTCTCAGGCGGCTTTCAAAAGGGACGCCTGGCGGCCCTCGTGGGGGCCGACGGTGCGGGAAAGACGACGCTCATGCGCATGGCCGCGGGCATTTTGGCACCCACGGCGGGCCGCATTCTGGTCTTGGGTGAGTCGCTTTACGACGCGCACGGGCGCGCGCGGCCGACCGTGTGCGGCTATATGCCGCAAAAGTTCGGGCTCTACGAAGATTTGAGCGTGGCGGAAAACTTTCGCCTGTACGCCGACCTTTACGGCCTGACGCGGGTCGAGCGGCACGAGCGCACCGATGAGCTTTTTCGGATGACGGACCTGACGGACTTTACCGAGCGGCCGGCGGGCAAACTCTCGGGCGGCATGAAGCAAAAGCTGGGCTTGGCGTGTGCGCTTTTGAACCGCCCCGAGATTTTGCTCTTGGACGAGCCCACGGTGGGGGTCGATCCCTTATCAAGGCGCGATCTGTGGCGGATCCTGCGCGAGAACGTGCGCACGCGCGGCATGCTCGTGGTGGTGGCCACCACCCTGATGGACGAGGCGGCCCTGTGCGACGACGTCTTCATTCTCGAAGAGGGGGTGCTGCGCGCCACGGGCACGCCCGAGGCCATTGCCCAAAACGCGGCCGGGCGCACCTTTTTTGCCCGGGCGGCCGCTCCAAGCGAGCCCGTGCGTGCGCTGCAGGATCGGCTCTTGTCCGACACCGAGCATGTGCTTGACGCCGTGCCCGAAGCCGCGGGCGTGCGCGTGCTCGCCCAAGAGGGCGTGACGATCGAGGCTCTGAGGCGGGCCTATCCGGGCGTGGACTTTGAACAAAGAATCGAGCTTTTGGAAGACGGCTACATGGTCCTGCGCAGCCGCTACCTGGGCGACTGGCGCCACGAGAAGGGGGCCGACGACTTTTTCAGCGGGGCGCTGAAGCGTCCCGCGGCCTTGCCGCACGCGGGCGAAGTGGTGATTCACGCCGAAAACCTCGTGCGCCGCTTCGGGCGCTTTGTGGCCGTGGACAAAACCAATTTCGACGTGCGACAAGGGGAAATCTTTGGCCTGCTGGGTCCCAACGGGGCGGGCAAAACCACCACCTTCAAGATGCTCTGTGGCCTGCTGGAAGTCTCCGAGGGGAGTCTTTCGGTGGCGGGCGTGGACGTGCGTCGCGCCCGGGAAAAGGCGCGCGAGCAAATCGGCTACATGTCGCAGAAGTTTTCTCTGTACCCGGGCTTGTCGGTGCGCGAAAACCTCACTTTTTTTGCGGGCGCCTACGGCATCACGGGCTCCGAAGGCCGAGCGCGGGTTGAGGCGCTGATGAAAAGTTTTGGCTTAACGGAGCTGGCCGCTCGCGCGGCCGGGGCTCTGCCGGGCGGCTACAAGCAGCGCTTGTCGATGGCCGCGGCTGTGCTGCACGACTCGCGCCTGCTTTTTTTGGACGAGCCCACGAGCGGGGCGGACATTCCCACGCGGCGGCGCTTTTGGCGCTGGGTGACGTTTCTGGCGCGCCGGGGCACCACGGTGGTGGTGACCACGCACTTTATGGAGGAGGCGCTTTATTGCGACCGCATCCTCATTCAGGACGCGGGCAAGAGCCTGATCCTGGGCACGCCCCAGCAGGTGCGCGGCGACGCGCCGACGATGAACGAGGCGTTCATCGGCGTGGTGACGCGCTCTCGAAATGCCGCCCATGAGGCGCAACGGGAGGCCGCATGAGTGCCTTGTCCCTTTGGTGCACGCACGCCGCCGCTTTGACGCTCAAGGAAGTGCGCCAGATCGTGCGCGACAAAAGCGCGGTGCTCTTGGGCGTACTGATGCCGCTCATGCTCATCATCCTCTTTGGCTACGGCCTGTCCTTTGACGTGCGCAACATCCGGCTTGGGGTGGTCGATACCGTGCGCACCCAAGAGAGCGAGCGCATTACCGCCTCCCTGTTGCACAACAAGAGCTTTGAGGCCGTCTTTTTCACGTCTCGCCAGCGCGCGCAGACGGCGCTGGAAAACTTTGAGGTCGAGGCGCTCGTGTACTTGGACAAAACCGTCTCGGGCACGGGCCGGCAGCTCGTCGTCGACGGCATCGACGCGCCGCGCGCCACCATGATCGTCAATGCCGTCTCGGGTACGGTGGCCGCGGCCCTGGCCGGTGAAAACACGGCGCCGGGCACCGTGGCCGTGCCGCGCATCTGGTTTAACGAGTCGGTGATCAGCACCTGGTATCTGGTGCCCGGGCTCTTTGTGATCGTGTTGACCTTGTCGGGCTGCATGCTCACGAGCCTGGTTCTGGCGCGCGAGTGGGAGCGCGGCACCATGGAGGCGATGATCGCCACGCCGGCTTCGCCCTCGGCGATTTTGGTGAGCAAAACGCTGCCGTACTTTTGCCTGGGCATGCTCGGTTGGGCGCTGTGCATGGCCGCGGCCGTTTTCCTGTACGAAGTGCCCGTGCGCGGCAGCTTCTGGGTGATTTTCGTCTCGTCGGCCCTGTACCTGCTCATGGGCCTGGGGCTGGGACTGGTGATTTCGGGCGTGACGCGCTCGCAGTTTCTGGCCTCCCAAGTGACGGTTCTGGTGAGTTTCCTGCCCGCCGTTCTTTTGTCGGGCTTTATCTTCGATCTGCGCTCGGCCCCGGCGTGGGCCGACGCGATGGCGCATCTGCTGCCGCCCGTTTATTACCTCGAGGTGCTCAAGGTGGGGTTCCTGACGGGCGGGATGACCGAGCTTGTGGTGCGCAATCTGTTGGTGCTGGCGCTCTTTGCGCTGGTGGGCTTTGTTGCCGCGTTGCGGCTGTGTCAAAAGAGGCTGCGAAAATGAGCCGGGCTGTTTTGCTTTGGACGCAGCGCCTGATGCGTTTTCGCGCGCTGCTGCGAAAGGAATTGCTTACGACCCTCAAGGATCGTACGAGCCGCATGATTTTGGTCGGGCCCCTGATCCTGTACGTGATTTTGTTTGGGTACGTGGCAAGCTTCAATCTGGACTACGCCCCGTATGCGCTCCTGGATATGAGCCGCACGGCCGAAAGCGCGCGTTTGGTGCGGGCCGTGGATCAAAGCGCCGTCTTTGACCGGGTGATGACGCTCGAAAACACCGCGCAGATTGCCGAAGCGATTGACTCGGGCCGGGCCATGGTGGTGCTGGCCATCGGCCAAGACTACGCCGAGCGCCTGGCCGCCGGCCAAAGCGCGCCGGTGCAGGTGATCATCGACGGGCGCAATTCGACGACAGCGCAATTGGCGGCCGGCTATTTGTCGCTCATTGCCGCCAATACGGCCAATACGGCGGGGGGCGCGGGAGCTTTTGAGAGCATCCGGTATCTCTATAACCCCAACAACCTCACGCAGTGGTTCATCATGCCCGCGCTCATCGTGATGCTCTCGATGCTGCAGATCATGGTGCTCTCGGCCCTGTCGGTGGCGCGCGAGCGCGAGATGGGCACGTTCGAGCAGCTGCTCGTGACGCCCTTTACGACCGGGGAGCTCTTGGCCTCCAAGGCGCTCATCCCGATTGCGATCGGAATCTTTCAGGGCACGCTCATTTTCCTCATCGCCCTCTTCTGGTTTGAGGTGCCGCTGCGCGGCAGCGTGATCAAGATCTACGCCGTGCTCTTTGTCTTCGTGCTTTCGGTCGTCGGGATGGGATTGTCGATTTCGGCCTACAGCAAGACGATGCAGCAGGGGCTGCTGATCGCCTTCGTGAACCTCGTGCCGATGGTGCTTTTGTCGGGCCTCTTTACCCCCGTGCAGAACATGCCCGACTGGGTGCAGGCCATCACCTGGGCCGATCCGCTGCGCTTTGCCCTGGTGAGCGTGCGGCGCATCTATCTGGCCGACGCCTCCTGGGCGCACCTTTTCGTGACCATGATTCCGACCGCGTTGGCGGCGGCGGTGACGCTGCCGCTCGCGTACCACTACTTCAAGAAACGCTTATGAGAAAAGACAGCGCAAAGGCCCGCACGGACGGGCAGGCGACGCGTCAGGCGCTCATCGACGCCGCGGGCATTCTGGCCGCCCGTCACGGCTGGGCCTCGGTCAACGCCAAGGACGTGTGCAAACTCGCCGGCGTGAGCGCCGCCAGCGTCAACTACTGGTTCGGAGGCCGCGACGAGCTCTATCGGGAGGTGATCCGGCAGATTCCCGCCGGCCTGATCGACCCCAAGCTTGAGGCCTTCCTGCAAAGCGAGGCCGAGCCCCTTGAGAAAGTGCGGCGGATTTTGGAGAGTTTTTTCCTGGCTTCGCGCGGGCGCAGCCATTGGCATCTGGCGCTGTGGGCGCGGGAGGTCTTTACGGGCCCTTCGGACGAATTCATCCGCACGGCCCGGGTGCAGGGCACCAAACGCGTGATGCTCTTTCGGCGGGTGATCGCCTCCTATCTGGGCGTGCCCGACGAGGGGCCGGAAATCGAGGCGGTGGTGATGACGGTGCTCTCGCCGTGCCTGTTGATCGCCGCTTCCTCGCCCGAGGTGCTCGGCGAGGTGTATCCGCATCTGACCGAGCAGGCCGGGCGCCGCTCGGCCGTCGAGCAGATTCTGACGATGCTTCGCATGCTCAAGCGCGGCTATCCGTAGGCGGTCAGTCTTCGATGATGCTCTCGTTTTCGCGGCGCTCTTCGGAGAGCAGACGGCGCGCGACGAGGGCAAAGACGACGAGGGCGCAGCCGCACGAGAAGGCGGCGCCGAAAAAGGGCAGGCCCGCCAGCACGTCGTCGGCGTGGCGCCCCGCGCTCATCAGCAAGGGCGTGGTCATCGCCGGAGCAATGGCGCCCATGAGCGAGTGTACCGAGCCCACCGTGCCCATGGCCGCTCCCTGCACGCTCATGGGCATGCGACGGCTCACGGCGCCCGACAGAAGCGGCGAGACCGCGGCCGAGAGGGCATACAGGCAAAAGAGCGCGGCCGACACTAGGCCCGAGGGACTCAAGGCAATGGCGGCGAGCACCGCCGTGCCGAACGAAAGGCTCACCAGGGTGAGCGTCACGGGCGAAATCTTCACGAGAAGCCGCGGCAGGCAGTAGCCCTGCACGAGCGCAATGCCGAGACTTAACCCAAAGATCGTCAGGCCAATCTCGCGCGGCGTAAAGCCGTAGCGAAATTCCCCATACAGGGCCCAGGAGTACTGCATCAGACTGTTGGCCAAGCTGAAGAAGGCCAGCGTGAGCACAAAGACGCGCACGTTGGGCAGGCGCAGCAGGTTGGCCAGGCTCACGAAGGGGTTGTTTTTCTTCAGGCTCATCGGCTCGGCCGAGCGGTGCTTGTGCGACTCGGGCAGCACAAAAAGGCCGTAGAGAAAGTTCACGAGGGTCACGACGCTCGCCACGACAAAGGGCAGCTGCGGATTTTCGGCCCCGAGCAGGCCGCCCAAGGCCGGCCCGATCAGAAAGCCCGCCCCGAAGACGGCGCCGATGCGCCCGAAGGCGGCGGCGCGCTCGTAGCCCGTGGTGATGTCGGCGATGTAGGCCTGCGCCACCGACATGTTGGCCGAGAGCATGCCGCCGAGGATGCGGCTGATCAGAAGGGCAATGAGCGAGTGGCTCACCGCGGGCACCACGAACATGATGCCCAGCCCGAAAATGCCGCTCAAGAGCACGGGACGGCGCCCGATGCGATCCGACAGGGCCCCGAGCATCGGGGCGGCCAGAAACTGCATGACGCCGTAGCTGAGCATGATGGCGCCGTACCAGGCCATCTGCAGCTCGCGGGTTTCCGTCAGAACCCCCACCAGACGCGGCAACACCGGGATGATGAGCCCGATGCCCAGGGCATCGAGAAAGATGCAGGCATAGATGAACCAAAGTTCCTTGGGCAGTTTCATGGGAGTTGCTCTTGGGGGCCCGTTTGCGGCGCGCGCGGCCGATGGAAAACACGTTGATCTTAACGAAAAGCGCGGCGGCCGAGAAAGTTCGGGATCCTCATGCTCATCTTTTTGGGTTTTCATGTGCGGGGAAGTCTTTTTTTGCGTACTATGCAATTTGGCTCGGGGATAGGCCCGGGCCTTTGCCGTGTGTGAAAGGAGTCTGAGCGTGACCGATCCGACCAGAGACGAGAATGAAAAGGCGCTTTTGGCGCAGATTGCCGGCTATTGGGACCGCCGGGCGCAGGGCTATGCGCTGCAGGTCGATGCCGAAAGCCGGGATAACCTTGAAGCGCTCTATCTGCCTTGGTTTAAGGACCTGGCCGCCGACGCGCGCGTGCTTGACGTGGGCTGCGGGCCGGGATTTTTCTCGGTCTTGCTCGCGCAGGCGGGCTTTGCCGTCACGGCGATGGACGCGAGCCTTGGCATGCTCGAAAAGGCGCGTGAGCGGGCCCGCGCGCACGCGGCCCTGATCGAGACGGTGCTCGGCGACGCGCAGTCTCTGCCCTTTGCCGACGCCAGTTTTGACTGCGTGTGCTCGCGCAATCTCGTCTGGAACCTTTCCGAGCCCGAGACGGCCTACCGCGAGTGGCTGCGTGTGCTCAAGCCGGGCGGCACGCTACTTATTTTCGACGGCAACCACTACCGATATCTTTTCGACGAGCGCTATGCCCGAGTGCACCGCGCCTGGGAAGAGACGAGCAACCATCAGATGCTCGGCGTCGACTCCACGCCGATCGACACGATCGCGCAGACGTTGCCCTTGGGCAAAGTGATGCGCCCGGCCTGGGACGAGCAAACGCTGCGGGCGATGGGCGCCGCGGTGAGCGGCACCGTGTTGAAAACCACCACCGACCCGGCCACGGGCGAGACGCTTGTGACCGACTTTGTGGTTGTTGCCCGAAAACACTAAAAATCAACGAATAAACCCTAGGTTTTGAGCAAAAAACGCGCATATTAGACGTATTGCTTAGAGCCTTTTGGAAGGAATCCCGTCACAATGAGAGAACATCGATTTTTCCACAGGGAGTTTTTTATGACGCAGAAACCTCGACGCCTGATGCACCGAGCCATGCCCTTTGTCCTCGGGGGTAGTCTCGTCAAGCAAATCGTCGTCGCACTCGTTCTGGGCATCATCTTTGCTCTGGTCGCACCGGGCGCCGCACAGTCGGTGAGCCTGTTGGGCGGCCTGTTCGTGTCGGCCTTGAAGGCCGTGGCCCCCATCCTCGTGTTTGTGCTCGTGGCGGCGGCCATCGCCAACCATCAGTCGGGCACGGCCGCGCACATGCGCCCGATTCTGATCCTGTACCTGGTGGGCACCTTTGCGGCGGCCACCACGGCCGTGATCGCCTTCTTCGCGTTCCCGGTGACAGTGAGCCTCATCACGGACGCCAAGGAAGTGGCCGCTCCGGGCGGCATTGCCGAAGTGCTCAAGAACCTGTTGCTCAGCGTCGTCGACAACCCCGTCAAGGCGCTCATGCAGGGCAACTACATCTGCATCCTCTTCTGGGCCGTGGGTATCGGCGTGGCCATCCGCAAGGCCAGCGACACGACCCGTCAGGTGATGAATGACCTGGCCGACGGCGTCGAATTCATCGTGCGCATCGTCATTCGCTGCGCGCCCATCGGCATCTTCGGTCTGGTGGCGAGCACCTTTGCCACCGAAGGCCTCGATCTGCTCCTCAACTACGCGCAGCTGCTGGTTCTTCTCGTGGGCAGCATGCTCTTTGTGGCCCTGGTGCTCAACCCGCTCATCGTCTGGGTCTGCACCCGCGAAAATCCCTATCCGCTCACGCTGCAGACGCTGCGCGAATCGGGAATCACCGCGTTCTTTACCCGTTCGTCGGCGGCCAACATTCCCGTCAACATCGACCTGTGCAAGCGTCTGGGCCTGGATGAAAGCGTGTACCTGCTCTCCATTCCCCTCGGTGCCACGATCAACATGGCCGGCGCCGCGATCACCATCACGACGTTGAGCCTGGCCGCCGCCCACACGATGGGCGTTGTGGTCGACATCCCGACGGCCATTTTGCTCTGTGTGGTCGCGAGCCTTTGCGCCTGCGGCGCCGCGGGCGTGCCCGGCGGCTCGCTCATGCTCATCCCGCTGGCCTGCTCGCTCTTTGGTCTGGACTCGACCACCGCCATGCAGGTGGTGGCCGTGGGCTTTGTGATCGGCGTGGTGCAGGACTCCTGCGAAACCGCTCTGAATTCGTCCTCCGACGCCCTCTTTACGGCGGCGGCCTGCAAGCGCATCGAGCGCCTCAAGCAGGAGAATGCGGCCGAAGTGCGGCAGGAACTCAAAAACGTCTGATTGAAGCCCTCTGCGGCTAAAATCCACCTCATTTGAGGTGTGTGCGGCACGACTCAGAAATGGGACGTGCCGCCTTTTTTGAAGCGAACGCATTTTGTTGGATACGGCGCAAAACTCGATGGATCGGGCCGAAGAGCTCCTCAGACGCGTCTTCGGTCTGCATGCCTTCCGTGGCTTTCAGGCCGACGTGATTCAAACCCTGGCGCAGGGCCGGGACGCGCTCGTGCTCATGCCCACGGGCGGCGGCAAGAGCCTGTGCTACCAGATCCCCGCGCTGATGCGCGAGGGCGTCACGATCGTCGTCTCGCCCCTGATTGCGCTCATGGCCGATCAGGTGGCGGGCCTCGAAGAGCTCGGCATCTCCGCGGCCTACCTCAACTCCACCTTAAGCTGGAACGAGCAGCGCGGCGTGCAGCGCCGCCTGGCCGCCGGCGACATCAAGCTGCTCTATGTCGCGCCCGAGCGCTTGGTGATGCCGGGCACGATCGAGCTTTTAAAGCGGCTGCGCGTCGGCCTTTTTGCCATCGACGAGGCGCATTGCGTCTCGATGTGGGGGCACGATTTCCGCCCCGAGTACGGCACGCTGTCGATGCTGCGCGAGCTCTGGCCCGAGGTGCCGCGCGTGGCGCTCACGGCCACGGCCGACCTCAACACCCGCCGTGAAATCGTCGACAAGCTCCTTTTAAATCCCCGCGAGTTTGTGGCGAGCTTTGATCGCCCCAACATCCGCTACCGCGTGGTTGAAAAGGGCAAGCCCGCCGAAACGCTGCAGATGCTCGTGGACTTTATCGAGGACGAGCACGCGGGCGAGACCGGCATCGTCTACTGCATGTACCGCTCGACCACCGAGGAGGTGGCCCGGAGTCTTTGCGCCCACGGCCTGCGGGCGCTGCCCTATCACGCGGGCATGAGCCACGAGGAGCGAAGCGTCAATCTGGAAACCTTCCTGCGCGAGGACGGCGTGGTGATGGTGGCCACCGTCGCCTTCGGCATGGGCATTGACAAGCCCGACGTGCGCTTTGTGGCGCACCTGGATATGCCCAAGAGCATCGAAAACTATTTCCAGGAAACGGGTCGTGCCGGGCGCGACGGCAAACCCGCCGACGCCTGGATGGCCTATGGCCTCGTGGACGCGGTCAACCAGCGGCGACTCATTGAAAACAGCAGCGCCGACGAGATGTATGCGCGCCTGACGCGCGCCAAGCTTGAGGCCATGCTGGCCTTGGCCGAAACCGCGGGTTGCCGCCGCCAGATGATCCTGAGGTACTTCGGCGAAGAGTCGGGCCCGTGCGGCAACTGCGACAACTGCCTTGAGCCGCCCAAGATGCAGGAAGTGACCGACGACGCCAAGCGCCTGGCAAGTTGCGTCTGGCGCATTGAGCAGGCGGGCGGCGTGGCCTACGGGGCCGGCTACGTCATCGACGTGCTGCAGGGCCAAAGCAAGGAGCGCATTTTGCTCAACGGCCACGACAAACTGTCGACCTTCGGCATCGGCAAACACCTGTCGGCCGAGGAGTGGCGCCGCATCCTTCGTCAGCTCATCGCCCGCGACATCGTGCGCGTTGAGGCGCACAACATGGGTGGCCTCACACTCGGGCAGGCTCGGGCCCTTTTAAAGGGCGAAGAAAAGATTTTCGTGCGCACGCCCGCCAAGAAGGGGCGGCGCCTGCGCCTGTCGCACGAGGAGATGACGGGCGAGGATCTGGCCATCTTTGAGCGACTCAAAAGCTGGCGCCGCCAAAAGGCCGACGAGTCCGACAAGGCCGCCTGGCAGGTCTTTACCGACGCCACGCTCGAGGATATCGTGCGCAAGCGCCCCACGAGCTACGCGCAGCTCTCGGACGTCTCCGGCATCGGCGAAGTCAAGCTTGAGCGCTACGGGCGGGACGTGTTGGCCATCGTGCGCGAATACGTGGCGCCGGGCAAGGCGGGCCGGCTTTAAATACAACCCGCCGGAGAACGAGAAGAATAGGGAAAAGCACACATGAGCGATACGCTTGATTACGCCAAGATGGGGGAGGCGACGGTTCTCGTGCATGCGGGGCGTCACCGCAACAAGGAGCACCGCTACGTCAACCCGCCCATCGTCAAGGGTTCGACCGTGCTGCACGAGTCCGTGCACGACATGATCGTGCGCGAAGAGCACCGTGACCGGCTCATCGAAGACGTGCCCACCTACGGCATCTGGGGCACGGAAACGCATCAGGCCTTTTACGAGGCGATGAAAAAGCTCGAGGGCGCCGCGGGCGTCTGGGCCTTCTCCTCGGGTCTGGCCTCGACCACTACGCCGCTTTTTTCCTTTGTGCACGCGGGCTGCCACGCCCTTTTCATGGACACGATCTACGGGCCCACGCGTGACTTTGCCGAAAAGATCCTCACGCGCATGGGCGTGCAAGTGCAGTTTTTCGACCCCTATGTGGGCGCGGACATCGAAAAGCTCTTTAAGCCCAACACGACCCTCGTGGTGATGGAAACGCCGGGCTCGCACAGCTTTGAGCTGCCCGACGTGCCCGCCATCGCCGCTCAGTGCCGTGCGCACGGCGTCTGGAGCGTGATCGACAACACGTGGGCCACGCCGCTTTACTTCAAGCCCCTGTCGGTGGGGGTGGATGTGGTCGTGCACGCCGCCACCAAATACATCGCGGGACACTCGGACATCCTCATGGGGGTGGTGTGCTGCAACGAAAGAGCCTGGCCCAAGGTCTTTCACGCCGTCGCGGCCATGGGCCAGACGGCCACGCCCGACGATGTGTACGTGGCCTTGCGCGGCCTGCACACGATGAAGGCGCGCATTGAGGCGGCCGTGGCGGGAGCCCGCCGCGTGATCGATTGGCTCCAAAAGCGGCCCGAAGTCGAGCGCGTGCTCTGGCCGTCGCTGGAAAGCCATCCCGATCACGCCATCTTTAAGCGCGACTTTACGGGCGCCACCTCGCTTTTTGCCGTGGTGTTCAAGAGCGAGTACGACGGCAAGCTCTCGCCGATGATCGATGCGCTCAAGCTCTTCGGGCGCGGCTACTCCTGGGGCGGCTTTGAAAGTTTGCTTATCCCGGGCTACGGCAAGCGCACCGAGCGCAACTCTCCCTTTAACCGGATGGTGCGCGTGGCGGTGGGCCTGGAAGATCCCGACGATCTTATTGCCGACCTCGAACAGGCCTTTGCGGCGCTGCATGCCTGAGAGAGTGTCGTCAAAAAGACTCACCTCACTGATTTGTTAGGGATTTTTGCCGCACTGCGTTGGCCTGCCGCCGAATGCGGCGCAGGCGTGGTGTAGACTCGGGACAAGAGGCCTTACATCAGGCCGGGGCGTGGTGTGCCCTGCGCGCGGGCAACGCGCGCGGCGCCCTTTGCCCTTGACGACGGCCCGGAGCCGATCCTGCAAACCAAGGGAGTGCGAACAAATGTTTTTGCAGAAGGTCAGAGCGTTTTTTGAGTGGCTCGGTAAGAGAAGCGCGGCCAAGAGCCAGAAGGCGCTTGATTACGAGTGGACGACGATGAGCTCACCGGGCGACGTGCCCGTCAAGACCGTCGATCTCGGGGACGAAGAGGCGCCGCAGCGCCCCGCGCCCGTCAAGACGGTCGAAATTCCCGAGCAAAAGCCCGCCCAAGCTCCCGCGGCCGCCCCCGCCGCGGCCGCCGAGCCATCTCCCGCACCCGTCAAGCCCGCCGCCGATCCCGAAAAGAAGATGACGGCCATTCTCAAGATGCTGACGATCCGCGACGCGGTCGCCGCCCTGCAGGAAGAATTCAAGGAAGCCGCCGACGTGCGCCGCAGCCGCGTGGGACTGCTCGCGTTCCTGCGCGACAATCCGCAGGCCGTCACGTTCCTCGAAGGCAAGGTCAAGGCGGCCAAGGCCGCTAAAGCCAAAGCCAAGGCCAAGCCCGCGGTGAAGAGCGCGGCCAAGCCTGTCGCCAAGAAGCCTGCCGCCAAAAAGCCCGCAGTGAAGGCTCAAGCCAAGCCCGAAGTCAAGGCGGAACCCGCCGCCGCTGCTGCGCCGGCCTCCGAGGCCGCCAGCGCTCCGGCTGCCGCTCCCAAGAAGGCCCCGGCCAAAAAGCCGGCCGCCAAAAAGACCGCGGCCAAGCCTGCGGCCGCCAAAGGCGTGAAGCCGGCCGTCAAGCCTGCGGCCAAACGTCCGGCCAAGAAGGCGGCTCCCGCCGCCAAGGCCGAACCGGCTGCGGCTCCGGCGCCTGAAGCGCCGGCTCAAGAGCCCAAGGCCTGATCGCTCGGGCGCGGCGCCGGAATCGTTGCAGGCGCCTGATGCCGCAGAGGCGACAAAAAAAACGGGACGTGTGTTTAGTCGACGCAGCGTCCCGTTTTGCTTTTGCGGGCGGGCGTTTTAGTGATGCACGCTCATGCCCAGCGCTTTGAGCGAGGTGCCCACTTCCATGGAAAAGTACGCCGTCGACACGACGATCAGAGCCACGGAGCCAAAGAGCAGCACGTGTTTGAGCGAGTCCAGATCCAGATGGAAGATGGCCTCGATCGTGCACGTCAGAACGAGCAGGCCCGAGCAGGCCGCCGAGAGCACCACAAAGAGAATGGCTTTGCGCAGCAGTTCGGCGCGGTGAAAGATCAGGTCGATGGCTTCGGCTAGACGCGGATCGGTGCCGCCCGACATTTCATCGGCGTGCAGCAGCTGACGCACGCGCTCGGTGGTGTGCGCATAACGCGCCGACATCGTCAAAAGCAACAGGCCCACGCCCGAAATGAGCGTAATGGGCGTGAGGGCCGAGCCCAGAATCTGCGCAAAATTGAAGTGATCCATGACTGAACTCCTTTAGGCGCGGCGGCCGGGACGGTGGCGGCGGATGGCGCTTTCCTGCTCCTTGCGCAGGGCCAGGGCTTTGAGGGAGGTGGTGACCTCCAGGGCGAAAAAGACCGTGGAGCACACGATCAGGCCCACACAACAGAGCAGCAGCACGTGTTTGGCCATCAGCAGATCCACCCCGAAGAGCCCCTCAAGGGTGGAGGCCAGAACCAGCAGGCCGGAACTGGCCGCCGACAGGACCACGAAAAGAATGGCCCGGCGCAGCAGCTCGGCGCGGTGATAGTTCAGGATCAGGCGCTCTTCGATCCCCGGATCAAAGTCCGGAGACAGGCTCTGCTGGCGCAGGTTGTCGCGCACGCGATCGCACGCCTGCGCGTAGCGCGCCGACATGGCCATGAGCAGCAAGCCCACGCCCGAGATGAGCGTAATGGGTGTCAGCGCCGAGCTCAGAATGGTCGCAAAGTCAATGTGAAGCATCGCAAAGACTCAAAAAAACAAAGGGATTCAGAAGGCAAGAAAAGACCCCGAGAATTTTAAGCCTTTTCTTCTTCCTCCCGCAGAAAATCGATTTGGCGGGGTGCGACGATACGGAGAAAGTCTTCGGTGTTGATGATGATCGACACGTCGCGGGCGCCCGCGTTAAAGGCCAGTTCCTCATAACGGGTAAAGAGCGTGGGGTCGGCCACGCCCAGAAGCTTGTCGTGCAGCGCCACGGGCGGCACGGCCCCGAGAATGCAGCCCGTCAGTTCCATCACTTCCTCGGGACTGCAAAGGCCGGCGCGGGTGGCTCCGAGCGCATGGGCGAGCTTTTTGAGGTCGGCCTGCTTGTCGGCGGGCAGCACCGCGAGCACGTACTGCTTGACGCCGTTGCCCTTGGCCATGCACACCAGGGCCTTGGCCCCCTGACCGACTTCGGTGCCGCGCACCTTGGCGACCGATTCGCTCGAGCGATCGCCCGCGGGGTGGTGCAGCACGCGGTAGCGGGCCTGACCGGCATCAAAAAGGGCGCAAAGCTTTTCCAGAACGTTTTCAACCATGACGGATTTCCCCTCAAAGCAAGGACTGCAAACGATGGGATGATAAGACGGCGCGCGGGCAAATGCGCGGCCCGGCCGCGGCCTGCCTTAAAATGTGCGCCATCGGCGCTGCGCCCATCGGCGTTTTCGCCGCCCTCTTGAGTAAAAGACATGGTTCAAGGAACTGTCCTGGGATTTGATTTCGGCGAAAAGCGCATCGGCGTGTCCGTGGGCTCGACCCTGACGGGCTCGGCCCGACCGCTTTGCATCATCGATGCGGCCGCCGGGCGCGAGGCCAAGTGGAACGCCGTCGACGCGCTCGTGCGCGAGTGGGATCCGGCCGCCTTCGTGGTGGGGCTGCCCACCCGTGTGGACGGCACGGCCGAACCGGCCACCCGCATGGCCCTTAATTTTGCCAAACGCCTTTATGCGCGCACCAAGCGGGCCGTCTACATGACCGACGAGCGTTTTTCCTCGGTGGTGGTCGACGACGGCACGGGTGCCTTTGACGACAAGTCGGCGGCGGTGATTTTGCAGCAGTGGTTCGACGAGGGCTCTCCGGAGCGCTCGGCCAACGAGATCCGGATTTCCTAAAGGAAACTGAAAATGCACGTATTGATCGGGGCGGTGCGTTTTGCCGCCGTGTTTGTCTACATCCTGTGCTGTTTTGTGATCATCTTCGGGGTGTTTCCCTTCGCGAGCCCCGAAGGCAAGGGCCGCGTCATCCGCCGCTGGTCGGCTCGTCTGCTGCGCTGGCTCGGCGTTAAGGTTAAGGTCGTGGGCTCGTACGCCGGCGACGCCCGTGTGCGCGACTGCGGCCGCACGCCCGGCCAGGGCGGCCGTCTGATCGTCTCCAACCACGTCTCCTTTTTGGACATCTTTGCCCTCAATTCGGTCATGCCCTCGGCTTTCGTGGCCAAGGCTGAGATCGCCCGCTGGCCGGTCTTCGGCATGATCGCCTCATCGGTCGACACCGTCTTTATCGAGCGCGGCAACCGCCGCTCGCTTCTGGCCACGGCCGAAGCCATCTCCGCGGCCCTCGCGCAGGGACGCAACCTTTTGATGTTCCCCGAAGGGACCACTTCGGACGGGTTGGCGCTCAAAAAATTGCACGGCAACCTCATGGAAGGGGCCGTGCGGCGTCAGGCCGAGGTCATTCCCATCGTGCTGCGCTACAAGACGCACGGGCAGGTGACGACCACGCCGGCCTACGTCGGCGACGTGGGGCTTTTCGAGTGCCTCTGGAAGGTGGTGACGATGGACGAGCTCGTGCTCGAAATTCATCTGCTCTCGCCGCGGCGCGGCGACAACCGCCACGAGCTGTGCCGTCTTGTCAGTCACGACATGTGCGCCGTGATCGGCTGCGAGGATCCGCTCGCGGAACCCGCCCCGAGCGCCGAGAGCGTGCCGTCGCCCGCCCCCGTGGCCGCCTCTCAAAAGGAGCTTGCCTGAGATGAGCGTTGCCATTGCCAAACTCGTGGTGACCGTCTCGGCCGAGGATCTGGACGAGATGAACCACGTCAACAACGTCGTCTATATGCGCTGGATGGAAATGGCCGCGCGTGAGGGCAGCGCGCAGGCGGGCTGGCCCACCGAGCGGTATTTCCGCGAAGGCATCGCTGCCTGGGTCGTGCGCAAGCACTGGATCGAGTACCTGCGCGAGTGCCGCCTGGGCGACACGGTGGAGATCTACACCTGGGTGCAGGACTTTGTGGCCAACATGAGCCTGCGCCGCTACGCCATGAAGGTCAACGGTAAGCTCTGTTGCACGGCCGCCACCGAATGGGCCTTTGTGGATCTGAAAACCCGGCGCTTGGGCCAAGTGCCCGAGGCGGTGACCTCGGCCTTCGAACTCGTGCCCGAGGGCGACGAGCGGCTCAAGGCCCTGGGGATCGCCCGGCCGGTACGGTACCTGCCCACGGCCATGCGCACGGCGCACGAGGCCTGATGCGCGCGGGCCACACCCGCCGACATTTTCAATGGTTTGGCCCTCGGGCGGCGTCTTTTTTCGTGAGATAATCCGAGCGTATCCGCGGTCATGAACGAAAGTTCAGGGGCGGCTGCGCTCCATCGTTTTCTCTTTTGCTATGTCTTTATCCGATCCTTTTCTGAGTATTGAGGACGTTACCTTCAGCTACGGCAACGGGCGCGTGATCCTCAACGACGTGACGCTCACCTTCGGGCGCGGTCAGGTCGTGGCGATCATGGGCGGGTCGGGCATGGGAAAAACGACCCTTTTAAAGCTCATCGGCGGCCTGATCCGTCCGCAAAAGGGCAGGATCCTGTTTGACGGCACCGACATTGCGCAGGCCGACGCCAAGACGCTCTTTCGCGTGCGCCGCAAGATGGGCATGCTCTTTCAGTTCGGAGCGCTTTTCACCGACATGTCTGTGTTTGAAAACGTGGCTTTCCCCTTGCGGGAACAAACGCAGTTTGACGACGAGATGATCCGCGACCTCGTGTTGATGAAGCTCGATGCGGTCGGGCTGCGTGGGGCGGCTGAGCTCATGCCGAGCGCCATTTCGGGCGGCATGGCCCGCCGTGTGGCCCTGGCGCGCGCCATTGCCCTCGATCCCGAGCTCATCATGTACGACGAGCCCTTCGCGGGTCTTGATCCCATCTCGATGGGCATCACGGCGCAGTTGATCCGCAAGCTCACCGACGCGCTGCAGGCCACGGCCATCGTCGTGACGCACGACGTGGCCGAGACCTTTGCGATCGCCGACTACGTCTATATGGTCAACGCCGGCCGCATCGCCGCGCACGGCACGCCCGAAAAGCTCACGGCCTCGACCGATCCGTACGTGCGCCAGTTTCTCAAGGGCGAGCCCGACGGCCCGGTGGCCTTCCATTACCCGGCCCGAAGCGTCGGGGAAGAATTCGGAGTGCGCTCATGAGTGCGTTGACGGACTTTTTCTGCTGGCTCGGCCGCTACAGCATTCTGCAGATTCGGGCGATCGGCAAGCTCACGCTCTTTTCGCTGCAGGTTTTCCGCAATCTGCCCGGCGAGCTGGCGCGCTTTTATCTGATTGCGCAGCAGACGCACTTCATCGGCAACTATTCGCTGTCAATCATCACCGTCTCGGGCCTTTTCGTGGGTTTCGTGCTCGGGCTGCAGGGTTACTACACGCTGGTGCGTTACGGCAGCGAGCAGGCGCTGGGCGTGCTGGTGGCCCTCTCGCTCATGCGAGAGCTCGGGCCCGTGGTGGCCGCGCTGTTGTTTGCCGGCCGGGCGGGGACGTCGCTGACGGCCGAAATCGGCCTCATGCGCTCGGGCGAGCAGCTGGCGGCCATGGAAATGATGGGCGTCGATCCGATCCGCCGCATCGTCGTGCCGCGCTTTCTGGGCACGGTCATTTCGATGCCGGTGCTGGCGATGATCTTTTCGGCCGTGGGCATCGTGGGTGCCTGGATCGTGGGTGTGGGCCTGATCGGCACCGACAACGGCGCGTTCTGGTCGCAGATGCAGGACGGCGTGGACTTTTTCTCGGACGTGCTCAACGGCGTGTTCAAGAGCTTTATTTTCGGCATTGCGGTCGGTCTGATCGCACTCTTTCAAGGCTACATTGCCCGTCCCACGCCCGAGGGCGTCTCGCAGGCCACGACCCGCACCGTCGTGGTGAGCTCGCTTTTGGTCCTGGGGCTGGACTTCATCATGACGGCCTTTATGTTCTCCTGATGAAAAGGCGTTTCTGAGCGAAATTTGGTGAAAAAACTATGCAACGCAGAACATTGGAATTTTGTGTGGGGCTCTTTGTGCTGATGGGCTTTGTGGCCCTGCTCTTCGTGTCGCTGCAGGCGGCCAATCTGGGCAACTTCAGCTTCAACGCCAAGACCTACGAACTCAACGCCAACTTCGACAACATCGGCGGCCTCAAGCCGCGCGCGCCCGTCAAGAGCGCCGGCGTGGTCGTCGGCCGCGTCAAGGCCATCAACTTTGACCCGACCACCTTCCAGGCCCATGTGCTCCTCAATATCGATTCGGCCTACCAATTCCCCGAAGACAGCTCGGCGCAGATTCTCACGGCCGGCCTTTTGGGTGAACAGTACGTGGGCATTTCCGCGGGCGGCGCCGACGGCAACATGCAGCCCGGCGCACGCTTTGAGCAGACGCAGTCGGCCGTGGTGCTCGAAAACCTCATCAGCCAGTTCATGCTGCAGTTTGCCGAAAAGGGGTCCTCGGACGGCAAGTAATCCGACTTTTGACCAGATAAAAAGAAATGAAAACCCTCAGCAAGATTCTTCTGACGATGAGTGCGGCCGCCGCGCTTTCGGGCTGCGTGACGGTGCCCGACAACGCCGGCCAGGATCCGTCCGACCCCTGGGAAAAGGTCAACCGCAACACCTTCGCCTTTAATCAGAAGGTGGACACCTATGTGCTCACGCCCGTGGCCAAGGGCTACGAATTCGTGGTGCCCGAATACGCCCGCGAGCGCATCGGCAACTTTTACGTCAACCTCGGCGAGCCGGCCAACGTGATGAACAACGCCCTGCAGGGCAAGGGAGAGGGCGCTTTGGTGAGCCTCTTTCGCCTCATGATCAACACGACGTTGGGCCTCGGCGGCATGTTTGACGTGGCGGGCACCGCCGGCAATCAGCCCGTGCGTCGCGAGGACTTCGGCCAGACGCTGGCCGTCTGGGGTGTGGGCAACGGCCCGTATTTCGTCATTCCGTTCCTCGGGCCCTCGACCGTGCGCGACACGGCCGGCCTGGGCGTCGACTACGTGAGCGCGCCGCAGACTTGGCTCGACGGCGGCTGGGCCGAATGGGGCGCCTGGGGCGTGGAGGCGGTGGATTTTCGCCTGCGCATGATGCCGGCCACGGATGTTCTCAAGGGCGCGGTCGATCCCTATCTGATGGCGCGAGAGGCCTATCTGTCCTCGCGTCGCAATGCGATTTACGACGGCAATCCGCCGATGGATTTCCCGCCGGACGAATTTGAAGACGAGGACAGCGCCGAGGCGGGCGATCAGCCCGCCGATGGCGCAAAGGAGTAAGGAGCCATGCTCAACCGGATCATTGGACGCCGCGCTCTGCTGACGGCCTGCGCGGCCGCCGTCCTGACGGCCGCCGTGCCCTTTGCGGGTGCCCGGGCCGCCGCCCCCGACCCCAAGGGCTCGCCCGACGAGTGGATTTTGGCGCTCTCCAACAAGGTGCTCGGCGACATCCGCGGCGACGCCAAGCTCAACCAGGCCGATTTGACCACCGTGCGCCGCTACGTCAACGATCAGATCATGCCGGTCGTCGACTTTGAGCGCATGACCCGCACGGCCGTCGGTCCCAAGTGGCGTCAGGCAAGCAAAGAGCAGCGCACCGAGCTCATGGATCTGTTCCGCGAGCAGCTCATCCGTGTGTACTCCGGCGCCCTGGCCACCATCAAGGATCAGACCGTCAAGCTCGCGCCCAACCGCGTCAAGCCTACGGCCACCGACGCCATCGTGCGCACCCTGCTGGTCGCGCCGGGCAAGCCCGACATCCGCATGAACTATCGCCTTAAGAAGATCAAGAGCGAGTGGCGCATCATCGACGTCGATGTCGAAGGCATCTGGGTCGTGGACAACTATCGCACGCAGTTTTCGAGCGTGGCCAATCAGTCGGGCATTGAAGGCCTGATCAAGACCCTGCGCGAAAAGAACGAGCAGGCGGCCAAAGATGCGGGTCAGTGAGCAAAAGATTTCCCGCGGCAACGCCGTGGCCGTCAAGGCGTCGGTGCTTGAGGCGGCCCGCGCCGGTGACGACACGCTCGATCTGAGCGGCGTCACCAGTGTGGACTCGACCTCGGTGTCGATCCTGTTGTCTTGGGTGCGCGAGTTGCAACACGCCGACCGCACGCCGCGCGTGCTCGGGGTGCCCGAGAAGATGCGCTCCCTGATGAAGCTTTACGGGGTCGAGCATCTGCTTGAGCCCTTCTTCGTGGCCTGAGAGGGCTCGGGCGGGGGAGAAAAACGGGGGCCATAAATTTGTCGGCAAGGCTCTTGACAAATCAAAAAAGACCTGAAATAATCCCCCTTTCTCGGCGCATTAGCTCAGTCGGTTAGAGCAGAGGAATCATAATCCTTGTGTCCGCGGTTCGAGTCCGTGATGCGCCACCAGATTCTTCCGGATCGTTTGCTAAGGAACGGTTCAGGAAAAAAAGCCGCAATCCCTGCATAATACGGGCTTGCGGCTTTTTTGCATTTTGTCTTCGTCGCGGCCGCCGACGCTACGGGAGAGCAGTCAATGGCCGATCATGAAGTGGTGTCCGATCAGTTGCCCGATCACGATGTGTCGGGCGTGCTTGCGGCGGTGGCCGACGTCATCGAATCGCGCAAGGGCGCCGATGCGCAGACGAGCTACGTGGCCAAACTCTTTTCCAAGGCACCCGACGGCGTTTTGAAGAAAATCGGCGAGGAGGCGGTCGAATGCGTGATGGCCGCCAAAGATGAAAGCCGCAAGGATATCATTTACGAAACGGCGGACCTGTGGTTTCACAGCCTCGTGATGCTGGCGCAGTACGGTCTGCGTCCCGAGCATGTGCTGGCCGAACTCGAACGCCGCGAAGGCCTGAGCGGGCTGGAGGAAAAGCGCCTGCGCTCGGCCTCGTCCAAGTAAGGGAGAAAAGCTATGGACTGCATTTTCTGCAAAATCGCACACCGCGAAATCGGCACGCCCCTCATTTATGAAGACGACGACGTGGTGGCCTTCAACGACATCAATCCCAAGGCCCCCATTCATTTTCTGATCATCCCCAAAAAGCATATCGTTTCCCTGGCCGAAGCCGGCGCCGAAGACGCCGCCCTTCTCGGTAAAATGATCAATCTCGTGCCCGTCCTTGCCAAGAAGATGGGCTGCACGGGCGGTTTCCGCACCGTGATCAACACCGGCCGGGACGGCGGTCAGGAAGTTCCCCACCTTCACATCCACGTGCTGGGCGGTCCCCAGCCGTGGAAGTAAGCGCCCCAATCGGGCACAATTCGCAAACCGAATTCTTTCGAAAACATTAGGAGTTATTCAAAATGGGTTCCCTTTCGATTTGGCACTGGCTCATCGTTCTGGTCATCGTCGTGCTCGTGTTCGGCACCGGCAAGCTCAAGAATATGGGCAAGGATCTGGGCGGTGCCATCAAGGGCTTTAAGGAAGGCATGAAGGAAGGCGACGGTGCCGACCCGAAGGCCGCCGGCGCCGCTCCCAAGCAGGTTGCCGCCGAAAAGGCCGCCGAAAAGGCCGCCGAAAAGCCCGCTGCCGCCGCCGAGACGATCGACGTCAAGGCCACGGAAAAGAAGGACGCCTAATCGGCGCTCCGGCCTCGGCCGCCCGTGAGGTCGGCCGACTGCCTCCGAACGAGTGCGTGTCCGGAGCCGGATTGTCCCCGGCCCCGGTCTCCTGTTGTTTGTAGACTGCGTTCGGCCCCCCGCACGGGCCCGAGCGGTCTCTTATCGGAAACGACACAATGTTTGATTTCGGATTTTCCGAGTTAATGCTGATTGGTGCGGTTGCGCTGGTCGTTTTGGGGCCCGAGCGTCTGCCGGTGGTGGCGCGCACGGCCGGCCAGTGGCTCGGCAAGGCGCAGCGTATGGTGCAGCAGGTCAAAAACGACATCGAGCGCGAAGCCGAGCTCTCCGAACTCAAGAAGATTCAGGAGCAGGCCAAGGGCATGGCCGACGATCTCAACAAGACCGTCCAGGGCCAGGTCGATCAGATCAACTCCGAAGTCAAGGATTTTGAAAAGTCGGTCAATTCCGCCGGCGACGATCTGTCGGCCGGTTTCGACAAGGTCGCCAAGGAAGGTTTCGGCGACAAGCCCAAGCTCGAGAACGCCTCCTCGACGAGCGTGGGCGAAGTGTCGACCACGGCCGCCACGGACGCCGAAGGCGGCAGCACGGCCGACGACTTTTACGGCTGGTACGCCGATCAGGCCGGCAGCTACATGGACGAAGACGAGAGCAACAGCAAGCTCTTCGAAAAGCGCTACAAGGCCGGCCCCTCGATTGATGAGCTCGCCGAACAGATCGAGCGTCTCAAGGCCGAGTTGGGCGATCGATCGCCGCAGCTTGGCGGCAACAACCGGCGTTATGCCATGCGTGCACGCTCCAACCGCGTGCGTATCTACCGCTGACGGATATCTCTAAAAGATGGCTCAGGAAACTCAACGCATCGAAGGACCAGAAGATCCGGCCAACGAGCAGCCGCTGGTCTCTCACCTCATTGAGCTGCGCAATCGTACGGTGCGCGCGGCCCTGGCGGTGCTGATCGTCTTCGGCTGCCTGTCGCCCTTCATGAAGCAGATCTTCGACTACCTGTCGCAGCCGCTGATGGTGGCGTTGCCGCAGGGCGTCAAGCTCTTGGCCACGGGCGTGGTGGCGCCCTTCATGGTGCCGCTGAAGGTGACGCTCTTTGTGGCGTTCGTCATCGCGCTGCCCATCGTGCTCTATCAGATGTGGGCCTACATTGCGCCGGCGCTGTACCGCAGCGAAAAGCGCCTGGTGCTGCCCATCATCATCTCGGGCGTGTCGATGTTCGGCGTGGGCATGGCATACTGCTACTTCGTCGTCTTCGGGATGGTCTTTAAGTTCATCGCGGGTTTCTCGCCCGATTCCGTGAACTTCGCGCCGGACATCGACAGCTACTTCAGCTTCGTGCTGCGCATGTTCTTTGCCTTCGGCATCACCTTTGAAGTGCCCATCCTCGTGATCGTGCTCAACCGCCTCGGGATGGCGTCGGTCAAAAAGCTCACCCAGGTGCGCCCCTACGTGATCGTGGGCGCCTTCGTGGTGGCGGCCATCTTTACGCCGCCCGACGTGCTCTCGCAGTTGCTGCTGGCGCTGCCGCTGGTGATCCTCTACGAAGCGGGCATCATCTGCGTGCGCATCTTCGGTAAGCGCGACGAGGCGCCCGCCGACGACGGCGACAACGAGGACAAGGAAAAAAAGGAAGGGCAAAACGCCTGACCGCTTCTGCTGAAGTCAGAACCCCGGACGAGATCAGCCGCCCGGGGTTTTTCACATCCGCTGCGGGCGCAGCAGCACCGTGGTGACGAGCACCGCGGCCATGGCGATCGACAGGGTCAGGCCGAAGGCGTGCAGGGCCGGGGTGCTCGAAAAGGCCAGAAGGCCGAAGGCCAAAAGGGTGCTGGAGGCGGCCAAAAAGACGGAGTTGCCCGCGGCCGTGGCGTCCTTTTCGCCGTAAAGCACGATGGCGTAGTCGGCGCCGAGCCCGACCACCAGGACCAGGGGCAGCACGGTAAAAAGCGAAAAGGCAATGCCGAGCCAGCCCAGCACCCCGAGCGTGAGCGCCACCGACACGAAGGTGGGCAGCCAGCGGGCCCAGGCGCCGCCCCGCAAGGCGACGGTGAGCAGCAGCGCGATGAGCCCCATCGTGATCAGCAGGGCCGTAAAGACCCCGTCGCGGTAGTGGGCCAGACTCTCGGCCACTTCGGCCGTGGTGTTGACAAAGCGCACGCCCTCAAGTTCTTTTTCCAGGGCTTTGAGCGATGAGAGGGACGCGGGCGTCACGCCGGCCAGGGGCACGAGCAGCGCCTGGTCCGACAGCCAAAAGCGATCGAGCGCGGCGGGCAGCGCCCGGCGCAGGACCTGCGGCGTCAGCGGCGCGTTGACGGCCTCGGAGGCCGCGGGAAAGTCCATTCCCAGCGTTTGGCTCGTCAGCTGCAGAGCCCGTTGGCGGGCGGCAAAGGTAAGGGAGCGGTTTTGCGCCTGTACGGCGCCCTCGGCGAGCAGGGCCGTCGGGTCGGGACCGCGGCCGATGAGGCCCGCGGCGGTGAGCGCGGCAAGGCGCTCGCGCAGCGCCTTGGCGCGCCCGCGCACGACATCGGGTGTCTCGCCCGTCACCACAAAGAGCTGTCCGGCGCTCTCGGGCGACAAGGCCTTGCCCACAAAGCGCATCTGCTCGAGCTGCGCGGGCGAGAGGCGGTTTAAAAGCTGCAGCTCGTTTTGGGCGGTGAGCTGAAGGCTCCCCGCGGCGGCCACGGCCAGGAGCGCCAGCACGAAGAGGGGACGCGCGCGCCCCTTGAGGGTCGGCAGGGCGGCAAAGGCACGGGCGAAGGCCCGGGCAAAGGGCTTGGGTGAGGTGGCCTTGAGAAAGCGCGGCACCACAAAGAGCATGTTGAAGTACGCGGCCGTCAGACCCGCGAGGCAAAAGAGCGCCATCTGTCGCAAACCGGGCATGGGCGAGGCGGCCATCACGCCGTAGCCCACGGCGGTGGTGATGAGCGACAGGGTCAGGGGCTTAAGAAGTGCTTGACGAGCCTCGCCCCCCGTCAGGCCCGTGGCGGTGGCGCACAGCACATGAAAGACGTAATCGACGCAGATGCCCAGCAGCGTCGCGCCAAAAACGAGCGTGAGCACGTGCACCTGACCGAAGACGAGCAGCACGGTGGCGGCGGCAAAAACAAGGCTCGCGGCCAGCACCGTGAGCGTGAGCACGAGGGGGGTGAGGCTCGCGAAAAACGCCAGCACCAAGACCACGATGCCGACGGTTGACACCGCCCCGATGAGGGTGGCTTCCGAGGAAGCCGCCTCGGCGGCCTCTTCACTGATCAGGGGCACGCCGGAGGCGACGACGCGCGCGTCGGCAAACCGCGCCTGCATTGCCTTTCGGGCTTTGTCGATGGCCTGCGTGACGGGCGTGGAGCCCACCGCCGACATCGCCTCGGCCGGACGCGCCGTCAGGGCGCACCAGTGCCGCCCCTCGAGGGGGGCTTTGAGGCTCACGCACGGCCCCGTGAAATCAAAGGGCGAGGCGGCGGCCTGCGCCGTGAGGGCATTTTCAAAGGTGCCCAGCGGATCGTCTTCAAAGGGTAGGGGCGAAACCGACACGGGCCGGTACAGGCGCGAGAGGGCGCGGTGCAGTAGCGCCTTGTCCGAGGCCTCGGTCAAAAAAGCGCGGTCTTCGTCCGTCAACAGCGAGTCGCGATAGGGCGCCAGGCTCTGCGCCAGTGCCTTGAGGTCAAACTGCTCGGCCGGGCTTTGCACGGACAGGCCCACCTGGCGGGCCGTTTGGGCGAAAAGGTGGGCGGCTTGGGCGGCCGTGTCCGTGTCTTGGGCACCCACCAGGATCCAGACCTCGCGCGAGCGCTCGGTGCTGTGCGCCAGGATCCGCTCGGCCCAGGCCGACTCGCCGGCGGCGGGCAGCAGCGCGCGAATGTCCGTGTGCACGGTGGCCGAGGGAAGGCGCAGGGCGCCCGCGGTCACGATGAGAACAAACAGAAGGCCCCAGAGCCAAGTGAGGACGCGCGGCACGCTCTTACCTCACCTTTTCAAAAAGGGCGGCGTCTGTGTCGGAGATCGAGGCCGGCCGCGTGGCGTTGGTAAAGGTGATGTGCGTGACGGCGTTGCCCGGCTGCGTGATGCTCACGCGCGTCAGCAGCTCGGAGTGCGCATGCAGGGCGATTTCCGTGATGTGCTCGGCCAGGGTTCCGGGTTTGGGCGAGAGAATGAGGCTCGCACTGTCCCTCTTTTGCGTGCAGATCACGAAAAAGCGGCTCTTTAGGGAAGCAAGCAGCTCTTCGGGCGTTTGCGTCAACAGGGCGGCGATCTGATCGGTCGGCAGATCCCAGACCTGCAACACCCCCTTTTCATCCGTGACGCCATAGCGCGCTTTCCCGAAGACGCGCACTTCTTCGAGCGGAAAGGAGGTTTCCCAAATCAGCCCTCGGCCCGGGTCGGTCACGAGGCGCCCGCCGGCGGGCAGGGGCCGGTTGACGCCGGGCACGCGTTTGCTCATGGAAAAGTCGGCCGTCAGGGGCGAGGCGGGGGCCAGCGTCTGCGCAAAGGCGCGCAGACAGGCCTCGTCGGCACCCTGGGCGGCGGAGAGCGAAAAAAGGAGTGGAGTGCTGACAAGCAAAGCGCGCAGGAGCATGGATCGAAAACGGTTTGTGCACCTGCGGCGTGGTCGCAGACGCGTGTGGGACACGCGCGTTAGTTTAGCGGCTTGCGCAAAAAGAATAACCCGCAGCACCTTTGTGATGCTACGGGTTGGAATATGGTGGGAGCGCAGAGACTCGAACTCTGGACCGACGGATTAAGAGTCCGCTGCTCTACCAACTGAGCTACGCTCCCATACGGTAATCGTTGTGGTGGGTCGTGCGAGATTCGAACTCACGACCAACGGATTAAAAGTCCGCTGCTCTACCGACTGAGCTAACGACCCCCATCAGGCGGTCTTGCCTAAGTCCTTAGAGGAACGACGATCAACCGAGAACCGAATTATGGAGAAACCCCATGTGCATGTCAAGCGTTTGTGCACGAATTTTTTTGTCTTTCACTGGCTCATAGAAATCTTTTTATCAAAAACTTTGATCCTGTCTCATTAGTATGGGTAAACACTAACAAAATTGACCCGACAAAAGCTCGCAATTCCCCAACTTTTCGGGCATTATGCCCTCTGACGATGCGAGAGACTTTTTTGTGTTGAGTGCTTCGTTATTGGGTTTGTGGATCATTCGGGGTGGTGTTTCCCGAAACATTGATCCGCTTGAGACGATATTTTCTTGAGATGTGTTTCCTAATAGAAAATATCTATCAATTGGTTTTGAAAAAATCTCGCTGAAAGGAATTGAGAAATGGCTGAAAAGAAAAAGACTGCCGCGGCCGACACGCGCGTCGAGCGCGTCAACGATGCCGACGAACGCAAAAAGGCGTTGGCGGCGGCCCTGTCGTACATTGAAAAGGAGTTCGGCAAGGGCTCGATCATGCGCATGGGCGAGGGCAACCAGTCCGAGGACGTCGAAGTGGTCAGCACCGGCTCGCTCGGGCTCGATCTGGCGCTCGGCGTGGGCGGTCTGCCCCGCGGCCGCATCGTGGAAATCTACGGTCCGGAAAGTTCGGGTAAGACGACCCTGACGCTGCACATCATTGCCGAAATGCAGAAGATGGGCGGCACCTGCGCCTTCATCGACGCCGAGCACGCCCTCGACGTCTCCTACGCCCAGCACCTCGGCGTCAAGCTCGACGATCTGCTGCTGTCGCAGCCCGACACGGGCGAACAGGCCCTGGAAATCACCGACGCGCTCGTGCGCTCGGGCTCGGTGGACCTCGTGGTCATTGACTCGGTGGCGGCTCTGACGCCGCGCAGCGAAATCGAAGGCGACATGGGCGAGGCGCTCCCCGGCCTGCAGGCCCGTCTGATGAGCCAGGCGCTGCGCAAGCTCACCGGCTCGATTAAAAAGACCAAGACGCTCGTGATCTTCATCAACCAGATCCGCATGAAGATCGGCGTGACCTACGGCAGCCCCGAAACGACCACCGGCGGCAACGCCCTGAAGTTCTACAGCACGGTGCGCATCGACATTCGCCGCAAGGGAAGCCTGAAAAAGGGCGAAGACGTCTACGGCGCCGAAACGATGGTCAAGGTCGTCAAGAACAAGGTCGCGCCTCCCTTTAAGAAGGCCTCCTTCGACATCCTCTACGGGGAGGGCATCTCGCGCGAAGGCGAACTCTTGGACATCGGCGTGGAACTTGACGTCGTGGCCAAGTCGGGCGCCTGGTACAGCTACAACGGCACGCGCATCGGCCAGGGCAAGGACAAGGCCCGCGAATGGCTGCTCGCCAACCCCGAGGCGGCCCTTGAGATTGAAAACAAGATCCGCGAGTTGCGCGGCATGAAGGGTCGCCCAACGACCCTGACGCCCGGAGAGCCTGCGCCCAAGCCCGCGCCCAAGCCCGAGCCCAAGGCCTCGGCCAAGAGCGATGAGGAACCCGCCGAGCGCCGTTCCTCGCCCGATGAGGATCTGCTCGAGCCCGAAGACTTCTACGAATAACAATGAAGTCGGACGGTAAAAGTCCCCAAAAAGCGCAGCCCCGTAGCCTGATGGCGCGGGGCATTGACGCTTTGTCGCGGCGCGAATACTCGCGCCGGGAACTTCGCGACAAGCTCGTGCGTAGCCGCGGCGAGGACGAAAGCCCCGAGGCGGTGCAGGCCGTGCTCGATGAGCTCGAGGACAAAAAGTATCTGAGCGACGAGCGCTATGCCATGAGCCGCGTGCGTCTGCGCGCTTCGCGCTACGGCAACAGCCGTCTGCGCTACGAGCTCTTGCAGCAGGGCGTGGACGAGGAGACCATCCGCGAGGCCATGGACGAGGCCGGGGACGAATTCGAGCGGGCCTGGGCCGTGTGGCAAAAGCGCTTCAGACATTTCCCCCAGGACTATAAGGAGCGCGCAAAACAAGCGCGTTTTTTGGTCGCCCGGGGATTTGGCTTTGATATGATTGAACGAGTCTTGTCCCGCGCCTTACAAGAGGACGAACAAGGCGAGGATTTTTAAGTCCTTTCAACGATAGGAAACTGCCCCGGCAGCGCCCACAAGGTGCGTGTCGGGACGACGCAATCGGGCTTTCTCGGGCCCGATTTGCGCATCTTCAAGACAACAAAAACATAAGCGGTTCATTGATCATGTCGGATTCCACCCCGCAGACAAACTTCGCATCCCGTCTGGGTTTCATTTTGGCCTCGGCCGGCTCGGCCGTCGGTCTGGGCGCCATTTGGAAGTTCCCGTATATGGCGGGCACCAACGGCGGCGCCGTCTTCATGCTCCCCTACATCTTCTTTACGCTCACCGTGGGTCTGGCGCTGCTGCTGGCCGAATTTGCGATGGGGCGCGCCGGACGCAGCGGCCCGGTGGGGAGCCTCAATAACGTCTGCGGCAAGCCCTGGGGCATTTTCGGCGGCATCGGCGTCTTTACGGTGTTCCTGATTCTGTCCTTTTACTCGATCGTGGGCGGCTGGTGCCTGAAGTACCTTGCGGACGCGGCCACGGGCGTGGGCCTGCAAATTCCGCCCGAACAGCTCGGCGCGCACTTCGGCGCCTTTGTCTCGGACGGCGTAAGCTCCTACCTGATGCTGCTCGTCTTCCTTTTCCTGACGGCCATCGTCGTGCTGCGCGGCATCGACAAGGGCGTCGAGCGCTTTGCCAAGGTGCTCATGCCGATGCTCTTCATTTTGATGATCGTGCTCATCATCCGCGGCGTGACGCTGCCGGGCGGCTGGGAAGGCGTCAAGTTCCTCTTCATGCCCCGCTGGGAAGACTTCACGGGGCAGGCCCTCTTCAACGCCATGGGCTTTTGCTTCTTTTCCCTGTCGCTGGGCGCGGGCACCATGATCACGTACGGCACGTACCTCTCCGACAAGGCCAATCTGCCGGGCAGCGTTGGCTGGGTGGCGATGCTCGCCATCGTCTCGTCGCTGCTGGGCGGCCTGATGGTCATGCCCGCCGTGTTTGCCTTTAACCTGGATCCGGCCGCGGGCCCGGGCCTGACCTTTGTGACGATGCCGGCCATCTTCGCCAAGATGCCCATGGGCCAGCTCTTTGCGCTGTTCTTCTACATCTGCCTGGTGGTGGCCGCGCTGACGAGCTCGGTGTCGATGCTCGAAGCGTGCACGGCCCTTTTGAGCAAGGAATTCAACCTGCCCCGCAAGACGGCCATCTTCTCGACAGTGATCGGCGCGGCCGTGGTGGGCCTGATGGCCAACCTGTCGTTCGGCGCCTGGTCGGACGTCAAGTTCTTCGGCAAGAACATTTTTGATCTGCTCGATTACCTCACGAGCAACATCGGCATGCCCCTGTCGACCTTCGGCATCTCGATCGCCGCGGCCTGGGTGGCCTGGCCGGTGATGCGCCGACAGCTCAATTACGGCGGCGGCGTCTCCGAGTCCTGGCTCAAGTCGGCGCGTATTCTGATCGGCGTGATTTCGCCGCTTTTCGTGCTCGTCGTGGCGCTGGGCGGCATTTTCGGCTAAGACGATTATTTCACTCGCAGGACCGGCTCGGGAGCCTTGAAGGCTCCCTGCGGCCGGCCATCGGAAAACTGCTATGAAGATTCACGAATACCAAGCCAAACTGCTCTTTGCGGCCACGGGCATTCCCGTGGCGCCGGGCGCGGTGGCCACCACCGTTGAAGAGGCCGTTCAGGCCGCGCAGGAAATCGGCGGCGACCTCTGGGCCGTCAAGGCGCAGATTCACGCCGGCGGCCGCGGCAAGGCGGGCGGCGTCAAGATTGCGCATTCCATTGACGAAGTGCGTCAGGCCGCGCAGGAGCTGCTCGGCAAAGTGCTGGTGACGCCCCAGACCGGTCCGCAGGGCAAGCGCGTCGAGCGCATCTACGTGGAAGCCGGCGCCGATGTGGCCGCGGAGTTTTACGCGGCCGTCATCGTCGATCGCGTCACGCAGACCATCTGCCTGATGGCCAGCCGCTGCGGAGGCATGGAAATCGAGGAAGTGGCCCGCACCAACCCCGAGGCCCTTCTCAAGCTCTTCATCGACCCGACGACGGGGCTGACGGACGAAGCGGCGCTCGCCCTTGCCAAGACCCTGGGCTTTGTGGGCGAGGGCGTGACCAAGGCCGCGGAATTTTTCCGCAACCTTTATACGGTCTTTACGATGACCGACGCCTCGCTCGTGGAGGTCAATCCCTTTGCGGTGCTCAAGGACGGCTCGCTGCTGGCGCTCGACGCCAAGATGTCTCTGGACGACAATGCGCTTTTCCGCCATCCCGAGTTTGAGGTGCTGCGCGATCTGAGCGAGGAGGATCCGCTCGAGACCCGTGCCAAGGAAAGTGGCCTTTCCTACATTGCCCTTGACGGCGACATCGCCTGCATGGTCAACGGGGCCGGTCTGGCGATGGCCACGATGGACGCGATCAAGCTTTACGGCGGCGAGCCCGCCAACTTTCTGGACGTGGGCGGCGGTGCCTCGACCGAGAAGGTGACGGCGGCCTTTGAGATCATGCTCTCCAACCCCAAGATCAAGACGGTGCTCGTCAACATCTTCGGCGGCATCATGCGCTGCGACACGATCGCCGAGGGCATCGTGCAGGCGTGCCACCACGTCAAACTGTCCGTGCCGCTCGTCGTGCGTATGAACGGCACCAACGAGGAAATCGGCCGTCGGATTCTGGCCGAAAGCGGTCTGCCGATCATCACGGCGGGTAATATGGCCGAAGCGGCCCAAAAGGCGGTTGAGGCCGCACACGGAGGTGAGCGATGAGCATTCTGGTCAACAGCTCCACGCGTGTGATCACGCAGGGTATGACGGGCAAGACGGGCGCCTTTCACACGCGCGCCTGCCGCGCCTACGCCAACCCGGACAACTTTGTGGCGGGCGTCAATCCGCGCAAGGCCGGCACCGAAATGGACGGCATTCCCATCTACGGCACCGTGCGTGAGGCCAAGGAGGCCACCGGCGCCAACGTTTCGGTGATTTACGTGCCGCCCGTGGGCGCGGCCACGGCCATTTTGGAGGCCGTGCACGCCGAGCTCGATCTGGTGGTGTGCATCACCGAAGGCATTCCCGTGGCCGACATGCTCAACGTGCGCAGCATCATGCGCAAGATGAACAGCAAGACGCTGCTGCTCGGGCCCAACTGTCCGGGCCTGATCACGCCCGCGGAAATGAAGATCGGCATCATGCCCGGTCACATCTGCCGCAAGGGGCGCATCGGCGTGGTGAGCCGCTCGGGGACCCTCACCTATGAGGCCGTGGCGCAGCTCACGGCCCTGGGGCTCGGGCAGTCCACGGCCGTGGGCATCGGCGGCGACCCGATCAATGGCCTCAAGCACGTCGACGTGCTCAAGCTCTTTAACGAGGATCCGGACACGGACGCGGTGGTGATGATCGGTGAGATCGGCGGCAGCGACGAGGAAATCGCCGCGCGCTGGGCCCGCGACAACATGAGCAAGCCCGTCGTCGGGTTCATCGCCGGCATGACCGCGCCGGCCGGCAAGCGCATGGGCCACGCCGGCGCGATCATCTACGGCGGTCAGGGAACGGCTGCCGAGAAGGTCCGCGTGCTCAACGACTGCGGCATCCGCACGACAGACAACCCGGCCGAAATCGGACAGCTGCTCGCCGGCGTGCTCTGACAAACCCGCAGAGCAAAGACAGAGCTATTTTTTTCCGCGATAGCATGCGCGGATATGCCGCGCCGCCTCGGCGGCGCGCACTGAACGTTAAAAAAGGGAGAAGCCGAAAGATGGAATGGCTTTGGGATTTACTGGTTAATCTTCACTGGGGAGCGGTCGGTCAGATCATCATGATCGACATCCTTCTGGGCGGCGACAACGCGGTCGTGATCGCGCTGGCCTGCCGCAACCTGCCGCACGAGCAGCGCAACAAGGGCGTGTTCTGGGGCACGTTCGGCGCCATCGCGCTGCGCGTGATCCTCATCACGTTCGCCGTGATGCTGCTGGATTTGCCCTTCCTCAAGCTCGTGGGTGCGGCTCTGCTGGTGTGGATCGGCGTCAAGCTTCTGGTGCCCGAAGACGAGCACGCCGCCGAAAAGATCGAAGGCTCGGCCAAGCTTCTCGGGGCCATCAAGACCATCATCGTGGCCGACTTCGTGATGAGCCTGGATAACGTGATCGCCATCGCGGGCGCCGCGCAGCAGGCCCACGACGACCACCAGACCCTGCTCGTGATCTTCGGTCTGCTCGTGTCCGTGCCCTTCATCGTGTTCGGCAGCCAGATTGTTTTGAAGCTCCTCGATCGCTTCCCGGTCATCGTCTGGATCGGCGGCGGCCTGCTGGGCTGGATCGGCGGCGGTCTGGTCACCTCCGACGGCTTTATCGTCAAGAACATCCCCGATGCGGCGGCCTATCACTATCCGGCCGCGGCCCTGGGCGCGGTTCTGGTGGTGGCGCTGGGCTGGATCTTTGCCAAACGCGCCAAGCAAAAGGCCCGTGAACGGCATCTGGCGCAAGGCGACGGGCAGGCCTAAGAGCCTTCGGCGGTGAGGCGAAGAAATCGGCGGATGAGCCTTTTGGTTCTCCGCCGTTTTGTTTGCGGCGCCGGAAGGGTGCCGTAAAGGATTTTGGTTACAGCCCGAGGCTTTCGACGGCCGTGAGCAACGAGCGCGACACCGCGGTGCACGACGGGCTCGGAGCGGGCTGGGCAAGGCCATCCTTGCCGAGCAGAATGCGCACGGGCACGCCCGCGGCCTGCGCGGCCTTCATGTCGCTGTCCTTGTCGCCGAACATCACGCTTTGCGTGAGATCGAGCCCCATCTCGTGGGCCGCGCGCAGGAGCATGCCGGGTTGCGGCTTGCGGCAGGTGCACGCGACGCGGTATTGACCGATCGCCTTTTCGGGGTGATGCGGGCAAAAGTAGATGCCCGCAATCGGCGCGCCCGCCTCTTCAAAGACGCGACACATGTAGATGTTGAGGGCCTCGAAGTCTTCTTCCGTGTAGTAGCCGCGCCCGATGCCCGACTGGTTCGTGACGAGCACAAGGGCGTAGCCGGCCGCCACGAGGCGGCCGGCGGCCTCAAGGACCCCGTCGACGAACTCGAAGTCTTCGCGGCGGCTCACGTAGGCGTGATCGATGTTGATCACGCCGTCCCGATCGAGAAAGGCGGCCTTGCGCATCGGCATTACGCGCGCTCGCCCGACGGGTAGGTTTGGCTCAGGTACTGCATGTACTTGGCCGTGCCTTCCTGCACGGTGTGCATCGGCGCGGTAAAGCCGGCTTCGCGCAGATGCGTCAGATCGGCCTGCGTGTAGGCCTGATACTTGCCCTTGAGAGCTTCGGGGAAGGGGATGTATTCGATCAGACCCTGCGCGACGGCCTCTTCGAGCGTGTGGTCGGTGCCCGAGAGGCTGTTGACGACCGTGAGCGCCACGTCGTTGAAGGGCTGGGCGCGGCCCGAGCCGCAGTTGAAGATCCCGGACTTGCCCGCGGTCATGAAGTACATGGCCACGTTGATCACGTCCTCGACGTAGACGAAGTCGCGCATCTGGCAGCCGTTGCCGTAACCGAGGCACCCTTCAAAGAGGCGCACGCGGCCTTCCTTTTTGAACTGGAAGTACTGGTGGAACGCCACGGAGGCCATGCGGCCCTTGTGTTGCTCGTGCGGGCCGTAGACGTTGAAGTAGCGCAGACCGACCACGGGCGCCTTGAGTTCGTGCATGTGCGCGCGCAACACCTGGTCAAAGAGGTACTTGGAGTAGCCGTACACGTTCAGGGGCCCTTCGTTTTTGACGTCTTCGACAAAGACCTGCGAGGCGCCGTAGGTGGCCGCGGAACTGGCGTAGATGAAGGGCACGCGGTGGCGCTGGGCCCAGTTAAAGAGCTCGAGCGTGTAGCGGTAGTTGTTCTCCATCATGTAGCGGCCGTCGGTTTCCATCGTGTCCGAGCAGGCGCCCTGATGAAAGATCGCATCGGGAATGGGCAGCGCATCGCGGCGCACGCGCTCAATGAAGTCGACCTTGTCAAAGTAGTCGCTGATTTGGCACTTGGCCAGGTTCACGAACTTTTCGCTCTTGGTGAGGTTGTCCACGGCGACGATGTCGGTGTAGCCGCGGCGGTTGAGTTCGAGGACGTTGTTGCAGCCGATGAAGCCGGCCGCACCGGTAACGAGAATGGACATTTAGTTTTCTCCGAAAAGTTCCGAATAGCTCACGGACGCGGTGCCGAGTTTGCCGACGACGATGCCGCCGGCGCGGTTGGCCACGCGCACGGCCTCGTTCAGATCGGCCCCGGCGGCGAGCATGGCGGCCGTGACGGCGATGACCGTGTCGCCCGCGCCCGAGACGTCAAAGACTTCGCGGGCCTGTGCGGGCACCGTCAGCTCGCCCGCGTCGGTGTAAAGGGTCATGCCCTCTTCGCTGCGCGTCAGCAGCAGCGCCTTGAGTTCAAGTTCTTCGCGCAGGCGCTGCGCCTTGCCGCGAAGCTCGGCTTCACTGGACCAAGTCCCCACCACAAGCGAGAGCTCGGCGCGGTTGGGCGTAATGAGCGTGGCGCCCTTGTAACGGTCGTAGTTGTTGCCCTTGGGGTCGACGAGCACGGGCACTCCCGCGGCGCGGGCTTGTCGGATCATCTCGCCGATGTGGTTGAGGCCCCCCTTGCCGTAGTCCGAGAGCACCACGGCGTCGGCGCGGGTCACTTCCCGCTCATAGGCGCCGAGAATGGCCGCGAGCACTTCGCTCGTGGGGGCGTTTTCAAAGTCGGCGCGCAGCATCTGCTGCTGACGGGCGATGATGCGTAGCTTGACGGTGGTTTTGATCGTCGGGTCGGTCTGCAGCAGCGACTCGATGCCGCGGTCGGCCAAGAGGGTGCGCAGGGTATGACCGGCTTCGTCTTCGCCGGCCACGCTCATGAGCGCGGCCTGTGCGCCGAGCGTTTGAATGTTCAGGGCCACGTTGGCCGCCCCGCCCAGACGCGCGTCGGTGCGCAGCACGCGCACGACGGGAACCGGGGCTTCGGGGGAGATGCGTTCGGCGTCGCCGAACCAGTACTGATCCAGCATGCAGTCGCCCGCGACCAGAATGCGCTTGGCGGCAAGTACGGATTGATCCATGAATAACCTTTGCGAGATGGGGACGGGCGCGGCCACACCACAGCCGCCCGATTCGCCGTCCGATTGCCCGAAATTTTAAGGGCGGCGGGGCGCTCTTGCCACCGACCGGGCTTCTTATCGGGCCTCGTGCCGCACGCGGGCGTGCTGCGCACGGGCGCTTTGCGCAGGGTGCCAGAAATCAAAGAAGTTGAACCAGTCGAGGGGACTTTTGACGAGGGCCGCCTCCAGTTGTCGGACCCAGGCGAGGGCCGTCTCCCGTATGACGGCGCTTCGCCGGCTGCGGGGCACGGCGCCGCCCTCAAAGAGTTTGGCAAAGTCGACTCGGTAGTGCGCCGCGCTCTCGGGGGCCGTTTGACGCGTACAGATCATGCTCCAGACCGGGCACTTTAAAAGGACGGCGAGCAAAAAGGGCCCCATGGCCACGGGCGCCTCTTCGCCCAAAAAGGGCACCGTCAGGGCGGCGTTCGAACCGATGGGCGTGCGATCGGCCACGATCACCACCCAGTGGCCCGCGTCGATGAGTTCGGACAGTTCCACCGCCGTCTGAGGATCCACGTCGCTCACCTGCAGGTGGCGCACCGCAAACTTGGGATTGAGCTTGGCGATGAGCGCGTTAAAGCGCACCGCATGCACGGTGTGGGTGAGCACGTAGACGTGGCGCCGCGCCAGGGTTTCGTCCCCGGCCAGGCGCGCCTCGCCGATGAATTGGCACAGCTCCAGGCACCCCGTGTGCGCCGTCACCAAGAGGGCCCCGCGCGGGTCTTCGAAGAGCCCCTCGAGCCCCTCGACGGCCAGATCCTTGGCCGAGAAAAAGCCCGAGACGGCCAGCAGCTTATCGAGAATCGTGTCGGCAAAGCGCACGAGGTGCGCCAGACTCGAGAAGGCCGAGGGCGGCCTGGTGCCGCGCACCCGCGCCATATGCGTCAGGTACGTGCGGCTGGCGTGCCGGGCCGTGGGCGAGACGAGCCAGTAAAAGACGATGACCGGCCAGAGCGACAGGTGAAAGAGGGTGCGCCCGCCCAGCTGAAAGAGCGCAAGCAGCACGGTGATACCCGCCGTGCTCGTTTTTTCGCCCGTCTCGGACCAGTGACGCTCGCTCATGATGACGTGGGGCCTTTGGTGAGGCCCGTCAGGTGCGCCAGGCGCGTGAAAAAGTGCACGGTGTGCAGGCGGCTGATGCGCACGTTGTCCGAAAAGGCCCGAAAGTGCGAGATGCCGTCCTTGGGATAGGTCACGCCCACGGGGCGGTTGACGACGGGCATGCCCGACCAAATCAGGCGCACGGCGATGTCCGGGTCAAAGTCCATGCGGCGCGTCTTGACCGTGGGCAGCACCTTGAGGGTGCCTGCGAGCGGATAGACGCGAAAGCCGCACATGGCGTCCTTTAAAAGCTTGGAGCCCGTGTTGACGTGCACCCAGAAGTTGGTGAGCTCGCGCCCCCACAGGCGAGAGAGGGGCACCGAGCGGTCGTACACGGGGTAGCCGCACACCAGAGCCTGCGGATTGGCGCGGGCCACCTCGAGAAATTCAGTCACTTTCGTGAGGTCGTGCTGGCCGTCGGCGTCGATCTGAATGACGTGGGTAAAGCCCATGTTGTCGGCCGTGTAAAGGCCCGAGACGACCGCGGCGCCCTTGCCGCCGTTTTCGGCGCGACGCACCAGGCACGCTTTGGCGTGGCGCGCGGCAAGGGTGTCCAAAGCCCGGGCGCACTCGGCGTCACTGCCGTCGTCCACCAAAATGACGGGCAGATCGAGCGACTCGAGCCCCGTGACGATTTCCTCGAGTACCTTGTGGTGGTTGTAGACCGGAATCAGGGCGGCCGGAACAAAGCTGGTTGTGCTCATGCGGCCTCCATGATGAGCGTGCCGCGCGACAGGGGCTTTCCCTCGCGGGTTTCGTAAACAAAGGCCACGCCGTTTTCCCGGCGCGTGAGCCTTAAAAGAAGGGCCATCTCGGGCAGGATCGGCGCGGTGAATTTCAGGGTCTTGATGCCCGTCAGGGGCCGGGCAAGGCGCCAGTAGCGGGCGGCGACGCCCTTGGCCCACTGCACCTGCACGACACCCGGCAGCAGGGCAAAGGCGGGAAAGTGCCCCTCAAAGAAGGGGCAGTCGGCCGTCACCGTGAGCACCATCACGACCTCGTCTGCCGAGGGAGCCGCTAGGAGCGCGGCCTGCGGCGCGCGTGCGTCAAAGAGCGTTTCGAGCGTGCGGGTGGTGACCTTACCCATGGCGTCCTGCGGCAGGGCCCAGGTAAAGCGCCAGCGGCGCGGCAGACAGACGCGTTCGACGTGCTTGAGAAGTTCCTCGCGCAGGCTCTTGACGAGGGCCGTTTTGCCTTCGGTCAGCAACCGCTGCGCGCCCTCGGCCGTGGGCACCGCCGCCACGGCGATGCGCTCGCGGGTGCCGTCGGGGCCGGCCGGATGCGTGAAGGTCTTCACGTCGGCCATCAGGCCCGTTTCCTTGAGGGCGTTTTCGATGTTTGTGAGGGACACGCGCTTGCCTTCAATTTTGACGATGCGGTCGGTGCGCCCGAGCAGCCGGAACGTTTCGCCGTCCGCGTTAAAGACGATGCGATCGGCCGTGGTCTCCCAGCCGTCGGTTGCAAGCTGCGGGCTTTTGAGCGTCAAAAGCCCGTCGACGGCTTTGATCTGCGTGCCCGGCAGGGCCATAAAGCCCGGGTCGTGCACCGCGCCTTCGCTCGTGAGGCTGCGCCGCCGCCAGGCGATGCCGCCCGACTCGGAGCTGCCCAGCAGTTCAATGGGTGAGAGGCCCGTGCGTTCAATCGTCAGGCGCAGTCCTTCTTCCGAGAGCGGCCCGCCGCTCGAATAGACGGCGTGCAAAATGCCGCGGGCCTTCTCCCACAGGGGGTGTTCGGGCAGGCGGTTGAGGTGGGCGGGACTGGCGATCCAGGCCGCTTCCTTGACGCGCGTCAGGTGCCCGAGCATTTCCTCGGGATAAAGGATGCGGGTGTGCCAGACGGCGCGGGCGGCGCGCAGCGGCCAGAGCAGGGCAAAGAGCAGCCCGTAGATGTGCTGCTGCGAGACGGTTGAAAAGAGCACCGTCTCGGCGGCCATTTTCTTTTCCTGGCCGTGGCCTCGCGCATTGATGCTCTCGACCTCACAGAAAAGCTGCGAGAGGCGCTTAACCACAAGCGTGGGACGGCCGGTTGAGCCCGAGGTAAAAAGCGCCAGCAGCGGCTGCGAGGCATCCAGGGCGGCGCGGCAGGGCTCGGCGGCGGGCTGCGCCGTGAGCTTGGGCAGGGGGCAGTGGGCGGGAAATTCCCCGGCCACGGCCCGCACGTTGTCCGTCAGGCGCTCGACGAGCGCCTCGGAGGTGTCGGCGGGCAGTACGGCGCGCGCGCCCGCGGCCCAGCAGCCGAAAAGCGCGGCGGCCGAGTCAAAGATGTCCGTAAAGTAGAGGGCTACGCTCGTGGCGCCGCTCTCTTCGATGGCCTTTTTCCAGCCGGCGGCGGCCAGGGCAAATTCATGGCGCGTGCGCACGCCCTCGGGCGAGAGGGTAAAGGGGCGGTTGTCGTCGGCGGCCTCTTCGAGCACGCGGGAGCAGTCACTCACGTTGATTCTCCGATAGTCTTTCGTGTCGCCGCCGCACCCAAACGCGCACGGCAAATTCCAGGGCGAACATCACGCCGATGAGCCCGTAGCTGATCGCCCCATTGTATAGGCCCCACCAGGCGTCGCTGCGCCACAGGGCCGAGTCCAGCGCCACCAAACCGTTGACGGTGAAAAAGACGCACCAGGCCACGGTCACGCGCCGGCAGTAGGCCACGGCGTAGGGCGGCAGATTCTTTTCGCGCAGTCGCGCCAGACGCTCGACGACGCTCTCGCCCTTTAGGGACACGGCAAAGCCCGCCAGCAGCGCCGCGTTGATGAACACCGGGTAGAGCTTGAGGGCGTTTTTGACCTCAAAAAGCACCGAGGCGGCGGCGAGTGTCAGCGCGACGGCCGCGCCCGCCCAGGCGGTTTTGTTGCGGCGCGTCAGGGCACTTAACAGGGCCGCGGCCACGAGCACCAACGCGGCCAGATCGAGCCGCCCGCGCTCGAGCAGCTGCCAGACGGCCAGGGGATAGAGCACCACGAGGGCGCCCAAAACGAGGCTCAGGAGCATGGGACGGCGGGCAAAAGAAGGTACAAAAAGCCCGCCGGAAAAAAAGCGGCGGGCTCGACGTTTAGCCGTTGATGATCTTTTCGAGGACCTTGGTGAGGTCGCCAATGGTGCGCACCTGCTTGAAGTCGTTGGGCGAAATCGTCTTCTGGCCGACGAAGGGGCGCAGCTTGACGAGCAGGTCGACGGCGTCGATCGAATCGAGGTCGAGGTCGTCGTAAAAGCGCGCTTCGGGCGTGATGCGCTCGGGCTCGATTTCAAAGGTTTCCACGAGCACTCGCTTGAGTTCTTCAAAAATTTGCTGTTCGGTCGCCATAGGGTTGCGAGGGAATCAAAAAAAATTAGGAAGCGGACGTCTGGGAGGCGATGAAGTCGGCCAGGGCGGCCACGCTGGCGAAGTGCTTCTTGTTGTCTTCGCTTTCGGCCGACAGAGTGATGCCGTACTTCTTCTTGATGGCCAGACCGAGTTCGAGCGCGTCGATCGAGTCCAGACCGAGCCCGTCGACGAAAAGGGGCGCGTCGGTTTCGATGTCCTCGGGTCGGATGTCCTCAAGGCCGAGCGCGGAGACGATCAGGGTCTTGAGTTCGAGCTGAAGTTCTTCTTTAGTCATCGGTGTTGTCAAAAAGGCGTTCTTTGAGAGCTTCGGTGAGGCGGCGCACGGCAACGGGACGTCCGCGCTCGCGCTCAAGGCGCAGGAACGGTTCCACATCGATGTCGGGGGCCGCCCGAACGGAAATGATCATTTTACGCTCGGGCACCTGATACCACGCAATGCCCTTCATGAGTGAGGGCGGCGTGCAGGTGATGCGCACGGGTGTGATCGGACGGCCGCGGGCCAGCGAAACGGCCGCCGCGCCGTGGTGCAGCTTGGGCGCACGCCCGGGCACCGAGCGCGTACCCTCGGGGAAAACGACAAGGGTGTCGCCGCGCGCCAAAGAGGCGGCACAGGCTTCGATCAGGTCGGGCCCGGAGTCGTTGGTGATATAGCCGGCGGCTTTGACCGGGGAACTCAGGGCAAAGGACTCGCGCAGGGCGCTTTTGACGATGCAGTTGGCGTTGTCGATGAGCCCGTGCAGGATCACGACGTCCAAGAGGGTCGGGTGCGAGGCGCACACGAAAAGCGATTCGTGCGCCAGACGCTCCCGCAGCGCCGGATCGAGCTCAATTTTGAGCGCCTGCAGGGCGCTCATCAGGCGGATGAAGAGCGAAAACGACACGCGCACGATGCGTCGGGCCAGCAGCTCGCGCCGCCGCCCGTCCTTGACGAAAACGTTCAGGCTCGGAAAGACGACGAGCCGAAAAAGCACGCCTCCCGTGAAAAACGTCAGAAACCCGAAGCCCGTGACCGGAATGCGCCACAGTTTGCTCAAAAACCGAATCACGCGTGCTCCCAGCGCCACCGCGATCGGCCGTCGCTTTCGGCATAAGCCGAGCGGCCGCCCAGCCAAAAGCGCATTTCTTCCAGGATACGACAGGCCTGCGAGTCACTCGTGCCCGCCGATTGCGTCAGGGTCACGGTACGGTCGGTCTTGTCGCGCGTCAGGCGCGCCGCCCAGGCGCAGGCCAGGGGAGCGGCGTCGGGCGCACCCTTGCCGCGCCACAGTTCCGGCAGAGCCTCTTCGTAGCGCACGAGCACGACCGAGTCGGCGTGCAGCAGCGCCAGGCGCGCCTGCACGAGGGCGCAGGAAGCCGTGACGGGGCCGGCGGCCATCGCCGTGGCGCAGGCGTGGTTTTTGCGCCAGATGGCCGCCTGAGCGCCCACGGCGTTGTGCACGGACAGGGCAAAGTCGGCCGGGCTCACTGCGCAGGTTTCGGCCAGCGAAGTCGTGAGGCGAAAGGTGCGCGAGATGTCGCCCCAGCTCGAGGCCCAGACGGTGGGCTCGCTCTCAGACGGGTCAAGGGCGGCGTAGGCGGCCAGGGCGCAGCGCCCCAGCGGCGAGAGGCGTCGTCTCACGCCCGCTGGAATGACCGAATAGCTTGGCGCTTCGCCTGCGGGAGGCTCGCTCGCCTCGCTCTGCGCCCACGCGCTCCAGAGCGCCGGATCGGCGCACGATTCGCTTACGAGCGCCGTCTGCGCGACATTCAAAACGAGAGGCTGCATCACTTGGCCTTGAGAACGTAGAGCGTGTGACTGACGCCAATATCGTTGCGCACGGTTTCGATTTGCAGGCCCGCGCGCTCAAACACCGCTTCAAGGTCGCCGGCGCGGTAAAAGCGCGAGTTGCCGTTGGCCATCGCCGTAAAGTACAGCGAGACGGCCGCCAGCGAGAAGGTCGCGGCCGGATACGATTGCCGATCCACGAGGCACTCGAGCACGGCAAAGCGGCCCTTGTCGCTCAAAAGCGGCTTGCAGCGCGTCAGGATGCTCACGGCCTCATCGGGCGAGAAGCAGTCGAGAAACTGACTCATCCAGATCACGTCGGCGCGGCGGTCCACCGGCGGGACGGCCTCGGGGTTGAGCCAGTCGACCGCGGCCGTGGCAAAGCGATCGGCAAAGGGCGCGAGGACCGGGTTCTTTTGGACAATGGCGCACTGCGGGGGCAGATCGATGAGCGTGACGTGCGTCTCGGGCAGGGCCGTCAGACACGCGGCGGCAAACTTTCCCGTGTTGCCGCCCACGTCAAAGAGGGTGGTCGGCGAGAGCGTCTTGCCGATTTCCTGCGCCAGCTGCGCAAAGTAGCGGTCCGAATAGTAGTGGTCGAACGCAAACCAGCTCGTGCGCGCGGGCTCGGGCAGCACGGAGATGGCCGGGTAAATGGTCGGCCAGTCGCCCAATTCCGGCAAGCCCGCGGGGCGCCCCTGCGTGAGCGCGTCGGTGAGATGTTCCATGCCGCGGTAGCACACGTCGCCCGTGAAGTTGAAGTTCACGCGGGTCATCTCGTCAAAAAGCAGGCACTCGCCCGTCTTGGTGACCGTCAGAACGCCGTTTTCGTCCTTATCGAGCACGCCGCCCGCGGTGAGCATGTCCGTCAGCACGCCCGCGGCATAGTCCGAGAGGCCGACGGCGCGCGCGGCTTCTTGTTCGCCCGAGGACGTCTGCGCGAGCCGGTGCAGAAAGCCGGTGTTCAGGGCCGCACGCACGGCCTGAAAAAGCACCGGGCCGAAGGCGATGTGCTGAGCCTTGTTGAGCGCGTCGATGATCGACTCGCGCTTGTTGTGTTTGACGCTCACGGTTTATTCCTCGTAGCGGGCAAAGATCAGGGATGTGTTGATGCCGCCGAAGGCAAAGTTGTTGCTCATGACGTAATCGGTGTGCTTTTCAATCGGCGCGCGGCGGATGTAGTTAAGGGGCGCGCAGTCGGGCGCGACCTCTTCAAGGTTGAGGTTGGGTGCAAACCAGCCCTCGCGCATCATCATGATCGACATCCAGGCTTCCAGCGACCCGCAGGCGCCCAGGGTGTGGCCCATGTAGCCCTTAAGGCCCGACACCGGGGTCTCGGAGCCAAAGACGCTCAGGGTCGCGGCGGACTCGGCGCTGTCACCGCGATCCGTCCCGGTGCCGTGGGCGTTGACGTAGCCGATGTCGCCGGGCGCCAGGGCCGCGTCCTTGAGCGCGAGGCGCATGGCCTGCGCCATTTGCTCGGACTGGGGGCTCGTGACATGCGCGCCGTCCGAGTTGGTCCCGAAGCCCTTCACTTCGGCGTAGATCTTGGCGCCGCGCGCCTTGGCAAACTCGAGCTCTTCGAGAATGAGCGTGCAGCCGCCCTCGCCGATCACCAGACCGTCGCGCTTGGCGTCAAAGGGACGCGGGGAGAGCTCGGGGTGATCGTTGTAGTTCGTGCTCGTGGCAAAGAGCGTATCGAAGATGGCCGCGTCCGAGGCGTCGAGCTCTTCGCAGCCGCCCGCGACCATCGCCTTGGCCTTGCCCGCCAGGATCGACTCGTAGGCGTAGCCGATGGCTTGCGAGGAGGACGTGCAGGCCGAACTCGTGGTGATGATGCGGCCCTTGATTTTGAAGAATACCCCGATGTTGACCGCCGCCGTGTGCGCCATCATGCGCACGTAGGTGTTGGCGTTCATGTCGGCCGTCGAGCGCTTTAAAACCAAACTAGCGATGTCGGCCACGGCCGAGGGCGTGCCCGCGCTCGAGCCGTAGGCGATGCCGATGTCGCCCGAACTCAGAAAGTCTTGGTTGTCCAACAGACCGGCGTCCGTCAGGGCCTTTTCCGTGGCGTGTACGCCGAGAATCCCCACGCGACCCATGCTGCGGGTGCTCTTACGGTTGTATTTGACGGGATCGAGCGCAAAGGGGGCGGCCGGGCACGCCAGGCGCGTGTGCAGCCCCTGAATGTCGTCCCACTCGTTCATCACGCGCACGGCGTTGGTGCAGCCTTTGAGTTTGGCCGAGACGCTTTCCCAATCGTTGCCCAGGGGGCTGACGGTCCCGAAACCGGTGACCACCACACGCGTTTTGCTCATGCCAGACCTCCGTTGACGCCGATGACCTGACGGGTGACGTAGGAAGCCGCCTCGCTCATCAGAAAAGACACGACGCCCGCGACCTCTTCGGGCTTGCCGGCGCGGCGCATGGGAACGTAGTCAAGGGCCCGCTCGAGCACCTCTTCGCTCACCATTTCGGTTTCAATCAGGCCCGGCGCCACCGCGTTGACGGTGATGCTGCGGCTCGCCAGTTCCGTGGCCAGCGCCTTGGCGGCACCGATGAGGCCCGCTTTGGCCGCCGAATAGTTGACCTGGCCGCGGTTGCCCACCACGCCCGACACCGAGCTGATGACGACGACGCGGCCGGGCTTGCGGCGGCGCACCATGGGCATCACCATGGGCTGCACGACGTTGTAAAAGCCCGTCAGATCCGTGTGAATCACGCTGTCCCAGTCCTCTTCGGGCATGGCGGCAAAGGTGCCGTCGCGGGTGATGCCCGCGTTGACGACGATGCCGTAGTAGGCGCCGTGCGCGGCAACGTCGGCCGAAAGGATCTCGCCCGCGGCCTTTCGATCGCACACGTCAAAGGTGAGGGTGCGGGCGCTTCCGCCCGCCTCGCCGATCAGGCGCAACGTTTCGTCGAGTGCGGCCGAGGGCTTGGAGCCGTGCGCGACGACGCAGTAGCCCTCGCGCGCAAGCCGCAGCGCAATGGCGCGGCCGATGCCGCGGGAGGCGCCGGTGATGAGCACCGACAGGCCGTTGGAGGAAATGGATTCGCTCATTGGGAAATCTCGCGAATAAAGGTTTGCAAATCGCTCGGACGATAGACGGTCAGAACCGCTTGGGCCGACGGGGTGCCTTCGTGCGTGACCGTGCAGTCAAACTGGCTCGGCAGGGATTCTTCGCCGAAAAAGACGCAGCGCGCCTCAATGTCGAACACATCGCCCTCGCGCAGCTCGGTCTGATGGAGCGTGACGTTGCGCGAGCCCAGCAAAAAGCCCACGCGCGGGGGCGTTGCCGACTCCGGATCGGCGCCGTCGCGAATGCCCGCGTACATGCCCACGGCCTGCGCCATGAATTCCACAAAAAGGCTGTTGGGATAGGTGCCGTCGGCTTGCCGAAAAAGGGCACACTGCTCGCCCAAGCTCACGCGGCAGCGCACCGAGGCCTCGTCATAGGCCTCGACGCTGTCAATCAGAAGCATCGGCGCGCGGTGCGGCAGATAGCGGGCCGGGTCGCGGTCAAAATCGGTCATGGCGTCACGCGGCTGAAAACGGCGCTTGCGTTCGAGCCCCCGAAGGCAAAGGCGTTGGCAAGCACATGGTTGAGGGGCCGGCCGAGGGCGCGGCGCGTTTGCACCACATCGACCGCGGCCAGCTGCGGGTCAATAGTGTCGAGGTTGGCGCTTGGGGCGAGGTACCCCTCGGGATTGTCGATGAGTAGGGCCGCCGCACAGGCCGCCTGCAGGGCGCCGGCCCCGGCCAGCGTATGGCCCGAGAGGGCCTTAAAAGAGGCGCAGGGCACGGTCGGGCCGAAGACGGCGTGCACGGCTTTGGATTCCATGGCGTCGTTTAAAGGCGTGCCCGTGCCGTGGGCGATCACCAAATCGATGTCGCCGGCACTCAACTGCGCTTCTTCGAGCGCCAGGCGCATGGCGTGCGAGGCCTCGATCCCCTCGGGGTCGGGTGCCGAGAGGTGATGCGCGTCGGTGGTCTCGCCCATGCCGCTTAGGGCCAACAGCGCACCGTCCTTTTGGCGGGTCATCGCGACAAGCGCGCCGCCTTCGCCCAAATTGATGCCGTGGCGGGCCGCGTCAAAGGGGCGGCACCGGTCGGGCGAGACGGCCGACAGGGCGCAAAAGCCCGCGTTGGTGAAGCGGCAAAAGCCGTCGCAGCCGCCCGTGACGACGACGTCGGCCAGATCGGCGCGCAAGAGGTCGGCGGCGGCCGCCGGGGCCATCAGGCCCGAGGCGCAGGCGTTGCTCAAGGTGTAGACGAGCCCGAGGGCGCCGATTTTTTCGGCCACGTAGCGCGAGGGCTCAAAAAGGTTCAGGCGCCGCACGTCAAAGTCCGCGGGCAGCGCCCCGGTGCGCTCGCGCTCGCTCATGGCCTCTTCAATGCGGTGCATGCCCGCGGTGCAGGCGCCCAAAACGACGGCCACGCGCGTCGGTTCGGTGCGCGAAAGCAGGGCCTTGAGTTCGCTCATCTGCGCCAGGCACAGGTCCAACAGACGCTGCGTGCGGTCGGTGCTGTCCGTGGGATCGGCCGCCTCGAGAATGCCGCAGCAGTACGGCTGCGCCGGGTCGGGAGCCAAACGGGTCTGCGGCCGCATGAGGCAATTTTCTTCACCGAAGAGCGTGCGGCGCAGGGCGGCCAGACCAATACCGGCGGCCGAGGCGGTGCCGAGGCTTTGAATGTACAGGGCGGACGAGGACATGTGTTTTTGTTGTACGGCGGTTTTGCCCGACAGACCGCATCCGTGGCGGCTTGCCGGCGTGCAAAGCCCCCGAGGCGGGACCGTCGGTGAAAAGAGACGGCGGTTGGAAAAAACCAGGCTTTGCGGGAAGGAACTATTATAGAAGGCAGGGGTCGTGCGCCTGAGGCGGCGGCTTTTGTGGTTTACCCAAGAAGGAGTTTGCAATGCTCAGAAGAACCGTTCTGGCGGCCGCGGCCGCCGCGATGCTCACGGCGGCTTCGCCCGCCCTGCTGGCCGCGCCCTCGCGCGAGGTTGTCCCGTATGAGGTGAGCGGCCTGAAATCCTCGGCCAAGGAAATCCACGAGGCCATCCTCAAGGCCGTGCCGATGCGCAAGTGGGGCGTTCGCTCGGACGAGCCGGGCAAGGTGACGGTGATCTATCCGACCAACACCCGCGCCAAGCAGTATCAGGCCGTGGTGAGCGTCACCTATGCCGACGGCTACTTCAAGGTGGACTACGTCTCGAGCCGGGGCCTCAATGAAGAGCGCGGCTGCAAGGACAATCCCAACGCCGTGTGCGTGCACCGCAACGTCAACCGCTGGATCGCCAACCTCGGTAAGGACATCGTCAATTTGCTCTCGATGCCATAAGGCGTTGTAAGTCCCGTCCGTCACGTTTTCTAAGGAGCACAGCCTCATGCAGTTCGTTTGCACCCGGTGCGGACAACGCACGCCCGTCACCACCCGCGCGCCCAAGTGCGAATGCGGCGGTTTGTTTGAACTTGATTTCACGCCGCCGGCCTGGGATGCCTCGCTCATCGACCGCACGCAGTGGAATCAGTTCCGCTACCGCCGTTTCATGGCCCTCGACGGCGAGGCCTGGCGAGAGGTGACGATGGGCGAGGGCATGACGCCGATCGTGCCCTTCGATGAGAACGTGATGCTCAAGATGGACTACATGATGCCCACGCTCTCCTTTAAGGACCGCGGGGCGGCCACGCTCGTCGCGCACATGAAGGCGATCGGCGTGACGCACTGCGTGCAGGACTCAAGCGGCAACGCGGGCAACGCCGTGGCCGCCTACGCCGCCCGCGCGGGCATCTCGTGCGAAATCTTCGTGCCCGAGGGCACGAGCCCGTCGAAAATCCGCATGATCGAGTCGCACGGCGCCAAGGTCAATGTGGTGCCGGGCACGCGCGATCACTGCGCCGACGTCTGCCGCGCCAAGGTGCGCGAGGAGGGGGCCTATTACGCCAACCACGTCTACAACCCCTACTTTTACGAGGGCATGAAGGCCTACGTCTACGAGACCTTCGAGCAGATCGGCCGCATTCCGGCGCACATCGTCGTGCCCGTGGGCAACGGCACGCTCTACATCGGCGTGATCAAGGCCCTCGAGCATCTGCTCGCGTCGGGCGCCATTGAAAAGTTCCCGCAGATCCTCGCGCTGCAAAGCGAAAACTGCGATCCGCTCTGGCGGGCGGCGCAGACGCACGAGCCGCACCCCGCATACATCACGCCTCGCCCGACCATGGCCGAGGGCATTGCCATCGGCGTGCCCATGCGCGGTGACGAGCTCCTGGAAATGGGCTATCGGCACCACGTCGTTTTCGTGCGCGCGCCCGAAGACAAAATTTTGGCGGCCCGTGCGGCCATCGCCAAGCGGGGCGTGTACTGCGAGCACACGACGGCGGCCAACTACGCCGCGTACCTGGCCTACTGCGAGCAATACGGCCCGGCGCCCGACACGCTCATCACGATGTGCGGCGCGGGCATCAAGTCCGACCACTAAGAGGCGGGCCGCACGCAGCGGGCGGCCCCGCATCCGTCGGGTTCCATCCTGCAAGCAATGTTTTCCAAAGCTTGCAGGCGCGGGCTTTTTTGCCGCCGCTTGGCTACACTGCCCTCACTGATATCAGACACAGAGACGGACGGCAGCGTCCGCAACACATCCATGACTTCGAGCTCGGTACCTTTCCTTCGCGACACGCTTTCGAAAACCACCTATTCGGCCTGCGGCCTGACGCTGGACATCGGCCGGCAGCGCATGAGCGAGAGCGATCTGCGCGATCTGCTGGGCATCGCCCGTGAAAAGGGCGTGCTCGGCACCAATGCGGCCATGCGCGAAGGGCAGGTCGTCAACACGAGCGAAGGGCGCCCGGCGCTGCACACCGCGCTGCGAGACCCCTCGGTGGGCGCGCCCTTTCACAAGCAGGTGCAGGAGGCGCTCGAACACATGTGCGCCTTTGCCGACGACGTGCGCACGGGGCGCCGCCGCGGCTGCCGGGGCGATACGATCACCGACGTGATCAACGTGGGCATCGGCGGCTCGGCCGTGGGCCCGCGCACCGTCTATCAGGCCCTGCGCTCGACGCGCGAGCAGGTGCGGCTGCATTTTCTGGCCGCCGCCGACGGCGTGTCCTTTGACCGCATCGTCGGGGACCTCAATCCCTTCAAGACCCTGGTGATCGTCTCTTCCAAGAGCTTTAGGACGCGCGAGACGGCCGTCAACGCCGCCGCGATCGACCAGTGGTTGCTGGAAGCGGGCATTTCCGGGGACGACCGCGCCCGCCATATGGTGGTTGTGTCGGCCAACCCGAACGCGGCCGACGAAATGAACCTGCCCGAAGACAACTTCTTCCCGATCTGGGACTGGGTGGGCGGACGCTTTTCTGTGTGGTCGGCCATCGGCCTGCCCGACGTGATCGCCCTGGGCTCGGACATGTTCCGCAATTTCCTGGCGGGCGCCCACGCCATGGACGCGCACGTGGCTCAGTCGCCTGCCGGCGAAAACCTGCCGCTGCTCTTGGCGCTCATCGCGTACTGGAATTCGACCAAGCTCGGCATCGGCCAACACTGCTTTTTGCCGTACGACGAGCGGCTTCGCCTGATGGTGATGTGGCTGCAGCAGCTCGAAATGGAAAGCCTCGGTAAGCACGTGGCCGCCGACGGCACGCCCATTGAAGGGCCGACCGGTCAGGCCGTCTGGGGCGGACACGGCAACGAGTCGCAGCATTCGTTCTATCAGTGGTTGCGCGAAGGCACGGGCTCGACCTCGATGGATCTGCTCTGGTGCGAAAAGCCCGGCCACCGTCACGCCGACCTGCACCGCGTGCTCATCGCCAACGCCAAGGCGCAGGCCGAGGCCCTGATCACCCGCGAGGAAACCGGCTGCATCAACGCCGTCTCGACGATCAGCATCGATCGGCTCGATGCGGTGCGCCTCGGGGCGCTGATGGCTCTGTACGAGCACAAGACCACGATGCTCGGCACGCTCTTTGGCATCAACCCCTTCGATCAGCCCGGCGTGGAATTCGGCAAGAAGCTCTCGCGCCGCGCCGAAGCCTCGGTGCTCTGACTTTTCGAATCGATTACGGGCGGGTTTTGCGCCCGCCCCGGCGGCTCTTTTCCTGCGCAGCCGCCTCCCCGTTAATGAGGCCTTTGGGATATGGCAAAAAAGATCCTCGTCATCAAGTCCTCGTCCATGGGCGACATCGTGCATGCGCTGCCGGTGGCCTACGACATCAAAAAGCACTTTCCCGACAGTGAGCTGAGCTGGGTGGTCGAGGAAAGCTTCACCGACATTCCCAAGCTCTCGCCCTACGTGGACAAGATCGTGGTCACGGCGTTTCGGCGTTGGCGCAGGCACGTCTTTTCCTCGAGCGTTCGCTCCGAGGTGATGGACCTGCGTCGCACGCTGGCGCAGGCGCACTACGACATCGTCATCGACCTGCAGGGGCTGATTCGCACCGCCTTGGTGGCGCGCTGGGCCGGGGTCGAGAGCGTGGGCTACTCCAAGGACAACATCAAGGAGCCGCTGGCCGCGCGCTTTTACACGCGCACGCTGCCCGTGTCCAAAAAGCTCGTGCCCGTCGTGCGCTACCGCACGATGGTCGCTCAGGCGCTGGGCTACTCGATCGAAGACGAGTCCCTGCACTACGGCCTGAACGTCACGCCGATGCTGCCGCGCGGGGTGACGCCCCCGTACGCGGCGCTGGCCGTCAACACGAGCCGCGCCGAAAAGCTCTGGCCCAAGGCCCGTTGGGTGGAGGTGGTCCGCGCCCTGGAGGCCGACGGCATCAAGAGTGTTCTCTTTTGGGGCGGCGACAAGGAAAAGCTCTATTGCGACGAAATCGCCGCCGCGGTGCCGGGCGCCTGCACGGTGCTGCCGCGCATGAATCTCAAGGCGCTGGCCGAAGTCATTGCGGGCGCCAAGTGCCTGCTCGGCGTGGACACGGGCCTGACGCACTTGGGCGCGGCCCTGGCGGTGCCCTCGGTGGGCATCATCGTGGGCACGAGCGCCGAACTTTTTTCGCTCGTCTCGGAGGCCGCCTGCGACACCGTGGGCGACAAGGGCGTCGTGCCCCAGCCCGAAGAGGTGCTCGCGGCCATGCATTCGGTGCTGGCCGAAGCCGCGCCGTCCCATTCACACTAAAGAGGCCGACCCATGATCCAAACGCTGTACCGGGGCCTGACCTACTGTGCGCTGCCGCTTGCCAAGTGCTATCTGCGAAAGCGCGCCAAAAAACAGCCCGATTATCTTGATCACTGGGACGAGCGCTTCGGCACGTGCGAGTATCCCGCGCCCAAGGCTCCGCGCCTGTGGCTACACGCCGTCAGCGTGGGCGAGACGGCCGCCGCTCGCACGCTCATCGAGGCGTTTCTCACCGAAAATCCCGACGCGGAAATTTTGCTCACCTGCATGACGCCCACCGGGCGCGACACGGGCGCCAAGATCGCCGCGCGCTGGCCGGGTCGCATCACGCAGTGCTATCTGCCCTACGACAACCCGCGCCTGATGGACAAGTTCTTCGCCCAGACGCGTCCCCTTGTGGGCGTGGTAATGGAAACCGAAGTCTGGCCCAACATGATGCGGGCCGCTTGCGAGCACAAGATCCCCGTGATCCTGGCCAATGCCCGCGAGTCGGCCAAAAGCGCCCGTCAGGCGGGGTTTGTCAAGGCCCTGATGGGCCCGGCGTTTGCCTCCTTTGCCGCCGTGCTGGCGCAAAGCGAAGACGACGAAAAGCGCCTCAAGGCGCTCGGGGCGCGCCACACGCACGTGTGCGGTTCCGTTAAGTTCGACATCCGGCCCGATGCCGAACAGGTGGCGGCCGCCGAAGCGCTCAAGGCGACTTTCCCCAAGTCCGTCATTTTGCTGGCGAGCACCCGCGAGGGCGAGGAGGCGATGTTTGCGCCGCACCTGGCCGACCACATGGAGGAGGCGGTCTTTTTGGTGGTGCCGCGCCACCCGCAGCGCTTTGACGAAGTGGCCGAAATCCTGACGCGCTCGGGCTGCCGCGTGATCCGCCGCAGCCTGGATCCGAATTTTGAGGCCCTGCGTGAGGCCCCGGCCGTGCTGCTGGGCGACACCATGGGCGAAATGAGCTTTTACTGCGCCCTGTCGGACGTGTGCATCATAGGCGGCAGCTTCGGGCAGTACGGCTGCCAGAACCTCATCGAACCGGCCGCCTCGGGCTCGCCCGTGGTGGTGGGCTCGAGCACGTACAACTTCGCCAAGCCCGTGGCCGATGCCCTGGCCCGCGGCGGTGCGGTGCACGCGGCGCACGCGCGCGACGCCGTCGAGACGGCCCTGTCCTGGCTCGTGGACGGAACCCTTGCCGAGCGCGGTCGCCGTGCCCTGGAATTTGCTTCGCTTTACACGGGCGCCACGCAGCGCCAAATGCAGTTTGTCAGAGAGCTATGGGAAATAGAGAAATCAAAAATGTCCTGACGATCGCAGGCGTTGACCCCTCGGGCGGCGCAGGCGTGCTGGCCGACGTCAAGGTGATGTCGGCCCTGGGAACCTTTGCCACGGGCGTGGTGGCGGCCCTGACGGCCCAAAACACCCGGCAGGTGACGGGCGTCATGCCCGTGCCCGCCGCCTTTGTGCGCGAGCAGATCGACACCCTTTTTGCCGACGTGCGCATCGACGCGGTCAAGATCGGCATGCTCGGCGCCAAGGACGTGATGGCCACGGTGGCCGAGGCGCTCAAGGCGCATAAGGCCAAAAAGATTGTTCTCGATACCGTCATGGTGGCCAAAAGCGGCGATCGGCTTATGCCCGACGACGCGGTGGCGTTTTTCCGCGAAACATTGCTGCCCATCGCCGACGTGATCACGCCCAATCTGCCCGAAGCCTCGGTGCTGCTCGGGTTCGAAGTCACCGAAACGAGCCAGATGCACGAGGCCGCCCGCGACCTGTGGGAGCTGTGTGGCCGTCGCGGCGCGGTGTACCTTAAGGGCGGACACGCCTGCGGGGACGTGCTGCGCGACGTCTTTTACGACGGGGCGACGTATCTGGACCTTGACGGCGCTCGCGTGCACACCAAAAACACGCACGGCACGGGCTGCTCGCTTTCCTCGGCCATCGCGGCCCTGTGGGCGCGCACCGACGATCTGCCCGAGGCCGCCCGACGGGCGCGCGCCTACCTCGAGGAGGCCATCGGGGCTTCCGACGAGCTCACGGTGGGCTCCGGACACGGTCCGATCCATCATTTTGTGCGCTTCAATAAGCTGTTTTCCTGATGCCAAATGCGCGGAAAGCGCTAAAAATTCAGGCCTGAAGCCGCGCCCCTGAGTTAAAATTTCCAACTCGGACAACGCTTTGCCGCTGGGAAAAAACGGCGGGCGGGATCATCGGAGACCTCGGAAAGAAAACTATGCAGAAACTCAGAATCGTCGGCGGGCATCGGCTCGTCGGTCAGGTCAAGGCCTCGGGTGCCAAAAACGCTGCGTTGCCCATCATTGCGGCGGCGCTGCTCACGTCCGAGGACGTCGTGCTGCACAACGTGCCCGACTTGGCCGACGTGCGCACGATGGCCAAGCTCCTGCAGGGCATGGGCGTGACCTTTGAGTCTTTGGGAGAAGGCTCGGTGCGCCTTAACGCCGCCAATCTCACCTCGACCGAAGCGCCCTACGAGCTCGTCAAGACCATGCGCGCCTCGGTGCTGGTTCTCGGGCCCCTCACAAGCCGCTTCGGCGCGGCGCGCGTGTCGCTGCCGGGCGGCTGCTCGATCGGCGCCCGCCCCGTCGATCAGCACATCAAGGCGCTCAAGAAGATGGGCGCGGACATCGAAATCGATCACGGCTACATGCTTGCCAAGGCCCCGCGCCTGACGGGCTGCCGCGTCGTGCCCGACATGGTGACCGTGACGGGCACCGAAAACATCATGATGGCGGCGGTTTTGGCAGAAGGCACCACCGTCATTGAAAACGCCGCGCGCGAGCCCGAAGTCATTGATCTGGCGGCGTGCCTGAACAAAATGGGCGCGCGCATCACGGGCGCGGGCACTCCGCAGATCGTCATCGAGGGCGTCGAAAAGCTGCACGGGTGCAAGCACACCGTCATCGCCGACCGCATCGAAACGGGCACGTTCCTGTGCGCGGCCCTGGCCACGGGCGGCGACGTGTTGGTGACCGACACCGTGCCTTGGGCGATGGAGGCCGTGATCGGTAAGTTGCGCGAAGCCGGCGGCGACGTGCAGACGGGAGACGACTGGATCCGCGCCAGAATCGCCGGCCGCCCCAAGGCGGTGGACATCCGCACGATTCCGCACCCGGGTTTCCCGACCGACATGCAGGCGCAGTTCATGGCCCTGGATGCCGTGGCGCAGGGTACCGGTCGCATTGTCGAGACCATTTTCGAAAACCGCTTCATGCACGTGCCCGAGCTGCAGCGCATGGGGGCGGACATTCACGTCGACGGCCACACGGCCGTCGTGCAGGGCGTCGAAGCGCTGGACGGGGCCAACGTGATGGCCACGGACCTGCGGGCTTCGGCGTGCCTTGTGATTGCGGCCCTGGCCGCCCGCGGCGAGAGCGTCATCGAGCGCATCTATCACCTTGACCGCGGCTACGAACACATTGAAGCCAAGCTGTCTGCGTTGGGAGCGCAGATCGAACGGCTGAGCTGAACACAACAAGAAAAACAGAGGCAGAAGTGATAACGCTTGCTTTATCCAAGGGACGCATCTTCGAAGAGCTGCTGCCGTTTCTGGCCGCCGCGGGCATTACCCCTCAGGAAGACCCGGAAAAGTCCCGCAAGCTCATGATCGGCACCAACCGTGACGATCTGCGCATCGTGGTGCTGCGCGCCACCGACGTGCCCACCTACGTGCAGTACGGTGCGGCCGACCTCGGGGTGGCGGGCTGGGACTCGCTCTATGAGCACGGCGGCAACGGCCTGTACGTGCCCGTGGACCTGGGGATCGCGCGCTGCCGCATGAGCGTGGCCGCCCCGCGCGGCTTTGACTGGGACGCCAACGTGCGCCGCGGCAGCCGCATCCGCGTGGCCACCAAGTACATCAAGTGGTCGCGCGACTACTTCGGACGCGCCGGCGTGCACGTGGACCTCATCAAGCTGTACGGCTCGATGGAGTTGGCGCCCATCGCGGGGCTGGCCGACGCCATCGTCGACTTGGTGAGCACCGGGGCGACCCTCAAGGCCAACAACATGGTCGAAATCAAGACGATCGCGCCCATTTCTTCGCGTCTGATCGTCAGCCAGGCCGCCATGAAGCTCAAGCGCGATGAGATCATGCCCATCATGCGAGCCATGCGCGAGACGGCCGAAGCCAAGGCGCGCGAGCGCGCCGCCGCGGCCCAATAAAAGAATTAAAAAAGAAAAATTTGCAGGGAGTAGTTGAAAATGCAAATTCGTCGTTTGTCGTCCGCCGAAGCGGACTTTGAACAGAAATTCCGCGAACTCGTGGCCGTTGACGCCAGCGTCGACCCCGAAATCACCCGTCGCGCCGAAGCCATCGTCGACGACGTGCGTGAGCGCGGTGACGCGGCCGTGCTCGAATACACGGCCCGCTTTGACCGCATGGCCGTCGAAAAGCTCTCCGACCTGATGATCACGGCCGAAGAGATGCGCCAGGCGCTCGAGACGCTGCCCGACGTGCAGCGCACGGCCCTCGAGGAAGCCGCCCGCCGCATCCGCGTCTTTCACGAATACGAACTCGAAAAGAGCTTTTCAATCTGCGACGAATACGGCAACCGGCTCGGTCAGCGCGTCACGCCCGTCGACTCCGTGGGCCTGTACGTGCCCGGGGGCCTTGCCGCCTACCCGAGCTCGGTGCTGATGAACGCCATGCCCGCCCGTGTGGCCGGCGTCAAGCGCATTGAAATGGTTGTGCCCACCCCGGGCGGCCAGAAGAACCAGCTCGTGCTGGCGGCCGCCAGCCTTGCCGGCGTCTCGCGCGCCTTTACGATCGGCGGTGCCCAGGCCGTGGCCGCCCTGGCCTACGGCACGGAAACGATCGAAGCGGTCGACAAGATCGTCGGTCCGGGCAACGCCTACGTGGCCGCGGCCAAGCGCAAGGTTTTCGGCCGTGTGGGCATCGACATGATCGCCGGTCCCTCGGAAATTCTCGTGATCTGCGACGGCAAGACCAACCCCGACTGGATCGCCATGGACCTCTTTAGCCAGGCCGAGCACGACGTGCTCGCCCAGGCCGTGCTTCTGACGCCCGACGCGGCCTTTGCCGACGCCGTTGAAGCGTCCATGGACCGTCAGATCGAAGAGATGCCCCGCAAGGACATCATCCGCAAGTCCCTCGCCAACCGCGGCGCCATCATCGTGACGCGCGATCTGGAGGAAGCCTGCCGCATCGCCGATACGATCGCGCCCGAACACTTGGAAATGAGCACGGACGAACCGGAAAAGTGGGCCGAGCTCATTCACCACGCCGGCGCCATCTTCCTGGGGCGCTTCTCCTCGGAAGCGCTGGGCGATTACTGCGCCGGTTCCAACCACGTGCTGCCGACGAGCCGCACGGCGCGTTTCTCTTCGCCCTTGGGCGTCTATGACTTTCAAAAGCGCACGAGCATGATCCACGTGCAGCAGTCGGGCGTCACGCCTTTGGCGCACATCGCCGAGTGCCTGGCCAAGGGCGAGTCGCTCTTTGCGCACGCCGCCAGCGCCCACTACCGCATTCAGAAAGACCAGTAACCGATAAAGAGCGCACGGGCGTGCAGCACGCCCGCGGCGCGCTGATCAACGTCATTTGGGAGAATCGTTGATGCGTACCGCCGTCGTTTCCCGTCACACCAAAGAAACGCAGATTGAAGTCCGCTTGAACCTGGACGGCACCGGCGCCTGTTCGGTATCGACCGGCATCGGCTTTTTCGATCACATGCTCGAGCAGATTGCCCGGCACGGCCTCATTGACCTGACGGTCTCCGTCAAGGGAGACCTTGAAATCGACGGTCACCACACGGTCGAAGACACCGGCATCGTGATCGGTCAAGCCCTCAAGAACGCCTTGGGCGACAAAAAGGGCATCGTGCGCTACGGCCAGGCCTGCATTCCCCTGGACGAGTCGCTCTCGCGCGTGGTGCTCGACCTGTCGGGGCGCCCGGGCCTTTTCTTTGACTGCGCCTTTACCGCGCCCATGATCGGACAGCTCGACAGCCAGCTCGTGCGCGAGTTCTTCCAAGGACTCGTCAATCACGCCGGCATGACGCTGCACATCGACAACCTCAAGGGCGAAAACGCCCACCATCAGGCCGAGTCGATTTTCAAGGCCTTCGCCCGCGCCCTGCGCGCGGCCGTGGCCGTGGATGCGCGCGCCGCCGACGTTGTGCCGAGCACCAAGGGGGCCCTGTGAAAATCGCCATCGTTGACTACGGCACCGGCAATCTGCGTAGCGTCTCTCAGGCCGTGCGGGCCGTCTCCGACGGCGCCGACGTGATCGTCACGTCCCAAGCCGATCAGATCGACGCGGCCGACCGCGTGGTCTTTCCCGGCCAGGGCGCCATGGGCGACTGCATGCGGTGCCTGACCGACTCCGGTCTGCGCGAGGCCGTGCTGCGCGCCTTGGCGCAAAAGCCGGTGCTGGCGATCTGCATCGGCATGCAGATGCTCTTTGAGTACAGCGACGAAAACGCGTGCGCCGGTCTCGGGCTCATCCCGGGCAAGGTGATGCGCTTTCCCGAGGCCGCATTGACGCGTCCCAACGGCGAGCGCCTGAAGGTGCCGCAGATGGGCTGGAACACCGTCAAACAGCGCATGGATCACCCGCTTTGGAACGGCATTGCCGATAGAAGCTGGTTTTACTTCGTGCACAGCTACTTTACGGCGCCCGAAGACGACTCGGTGGCCGCCGGCACCACCTGCTACGGCCTGCCTTTTGTGTGCGCCGTGGCCCGCGACAACTTCTTTGCCACGCAGTTTCACCCGGAAAAGAGCGCCGCCAGCGGCCTCAAGCTCTTTTCGAACTTCGTGCATTGGAACATCTGAGCCGCCTGAGCGGCTCCAACGCCCGAGGGAGCTCGGCCGCCGGCCGAGCGGGCGCCATCGAAAAACAATCAGGACTCAACCATGCTTTTAATTCCCGCCATCGATCTGCAGAAGGGACGCTGCGTGCGTCTGCGGCAGGGTGATTTGGAAAACAACGTCACGGTCTACAACGAGGACGCCGTCGATCAGGCCTGCCGGTGGGCCGATCTGGGCGCGCAGCGCATCCACATCGTCGATCTGGACGGCGCCAAGACCGGCAAGCCCGTCAACGCGCCCCTGATCCGCGACATGATCGAAGAGATCGGCGGCGACGCCGACATCGAAGTCGGCGGCGGCATCCGCACGCTCTCGCAGATTGAGGCGTACCTCGATGCGGGCGTGCGCTACGCGGTCATCGGCACGGCCGCCGTCAAGACGCCGGGCTTTTTGAAGGAAGCCTGCGCCGTTTTTGCCGACCACATCATCGTGGCTCTGGACGCCAAGGACGGGATCGTGGCCACCGACGGCTGGGTCAAGAGCACCGGGCACGAGGCCGTGGATCTGGCCAAGCGCTTTGAAGACTATGGCGTGTCGGCCTTCCTTTACACCGACATCAGCCGCGACGGCATGCTCTCGGGCGTGAACGTTGAGGCGACGGCCGCCCTGGCGCGCGCCGTGAATGTGCCCGTGATCGCCTCGGGCGGCATGCACACCCTCGAGGACGTCAAGGCCCTGATGGCCGTTGAGAGCGACGGCGTGATGGGCGCGGTGCTCGGCCGCAGCCTTTACGAGGGCACCATCGACTTTGCGCAGGCCCAGCAGCTCGTGGGCGCGGACCAATAAGACGGAGGCGAGGCATGCTGGCCAAACGCATCATTCCCTGTCTGGACGTCACGGCCGGCCGTGTCGTCAAGGGCGTCAACTTCGTGTCGCTGCGCGACGCGGGCGACCCGGTGGAAATCGCCCGTCGCTACAACGAAGAGGGCGCCGATGAACTGACGTTTTTGGACATCACCGCCTCGAGCGATCAGCGCGACATCATTTTGTCCGTGATCGAGTCGGTGGCCGGGCAAGTGTTCATTCCGCTCACCGTGGGCGGGGGCGTGCGTCAGGTCTCCGACATCCGGCGGTTGCTCAACGCCGGCGCCGACAAGATTTCGATCAATACCGCGGGCGTCAACAACCCCGACCTCATCGGCGAGTCGGCCGCGCTGCACGGCTCGCAGTGCATCGTGGTGGCCATCGACGCGCGGCGGCGCGACGCCGCCGATCCCTCCAAGGGCTGGGAAGTCTTCACGCACGGCGGCCGCACGGCTACGGGGCTGGACGCGATCGAGTGGGCCCGCAAGGTGGCCGCTTTGGGGGCCGGCGAAATTTTGCTCACGAGCATGGATGCCGACGGCACCAAAAAAGGCTTTGATCTGGAGCTCACCCGCACCGTCTCCGAAGCGGTGAACGTGCCCGTGATCGCCTCGGGCGGCGTGGGCAACCTCGATCACTTGGTCGAGGGCGTGACCGTGGGCAAGGCCGACGCGGTGCTGGCGGCCTCCATTTTTCATTTCGGCGAATACTCCGTGCGTCAGGCCAAAGAGTACATGGCCGGCAAAGGCATTACGGTGCGGCTGTGAGCGACTGGATCGACGAAGTCAAATTCAACGCCGACGGGCTCGTGCCCGTCGTGGCGCAGGACAAAGAAACCGGACGCGTGCTCATGCTTGCCTGGGCCAACGAAGAGGCCCTGCGCGAAGCCGTGGTCACCAAACGTGGCGTGTACTTTTCGCGCTCGCGCGGCAAGCTCTGGCGCAAGGGCGAAGAGTCGGGCAACGTGCAGCAGCTGCACGAGGTGCGCCTTGACTGCGACGGCGACGCCGTGCTGTACGTCGTCACGCAGGTGGGCGGCATGGCCTGCCACACCGGGCGCGAGAGCTGCTTTTACCGACGCCTGGACGACGAGGCCTGGCGCGTCACCGATCCGGTGATCGTCTCGCCCGAGACGCTCTACCACAAGCACTGAGCGACAATCGCCCGCTCTTTTGAGCCGCCGCCTTTTCCGTCGGGAAGGGGCGGCGGTTTGTCGTGGGGGCTTTAACGCGGATTTCAATTGGAACTAGATCCAATGGGAATCGGACTTGCGCGCAACCATATAGGCTTCAGAGAGGTTGGAAGGGCCCCGAAAGGAGTTCTCCCGGCCGGGATTGGATTTGAGATTTGGATCCGAGCACCGGCGCCGAGCTCTTGGGAGCAGGCGCCAAGCGGTCGGGTCCGCGTAAGGAGTTAGGTTATGTCGAGTATGCTTCCGCGTCTGTTTGACGACAACGTTTTCGGTGTGTTTGATCCGTTCGTTGATTATGACCACGGTCATGATCGTGTGTTCGGCAAGCACTCCGCTCAGCTCATGAAGACCGATATCCGCGAAACGGACAAGGCCTTTAAGCTTGCCATCGATCTGCCGGGCTTTAAGAAGGAAGAGGTGACGGCTGAACTCAAGGACGGTTATCTGACGATTTCCGCCGTCAAGAGCCACAACAGCGAACAAAAGAGCGAAGAGGGTAAGCTCATCCGTCAGGAACGCTACAGCGGCAGCTGCAGCCGTACGTTCTATGTGGGTGAGAACGTAGACGAAAAGGACTGCAAGGCCGCCTTTGAAAACGGCATCCTGTCGATCGAAGTGCCCAAGGTCCCCGCTCACCAGGAACCGGCCAAGCGCATGATCGCCATCTCGTAAGGCGTGCGGCTTGATGTGTCGGACTTGGCTTGAAAACCAAGTCCCTCGGCCCTGGCGAAGAACCGGGGTTTTTTGTGCCTGCGCCCTTTAAAGGGCGCTGCCGCGGGTGGGGCGGTAAAGGCCTGAGAGGTCGGAGCAGCGCCACCTTGCGCTCAAGGCCGCCTGCGTAGCCCGTCAGGCTCCCGTCGGCGGCCTGCACGGCCGCTTACTTGCGGATGAACACCAGATCCCAGACGCCGTGGCCGAGTCGCTCGCCGCGCGCCTGGAACTTCGTGCAGGGGCGCTCGCACAGCGGGTTGGCCATCACGGGCGAGAAGCCCTCGGGGTGCAGGTTCATGAGCAGCGGTTCGGCCGAGAGCACTTCGAGCATCTGCTCGGCGTAGTTTTCCCAGTCGGTGGCGCAGTGAATGTAGGCGCCCGGGGCCAGGCGCGAGGCCAGCAGAGAAACGATCTCCGGACGGATCAGGCGACGCTTGTGGTGGCGCGCCTTGCGCCAGGGGTCGGGAAAGTACACGTGAATGCCCGAGAGGGAGTTTTCGGCGATCATGTCGCGCACCACCTCCACGGCGTCGTGCCGGGCGATGCGGATGTTCGTCAGATTCATCTCCTCGATGCGTTTACTGAGGGCCCCTACGCCCGCGACGAACACTTCGCAGCCCAGGAAGTTGATCTCGGGGTGCTCCTGCGCGATCGCGGCTGTGGTCTCCCCCATGCCGCAGCCGATTTCGAGCACCAGCGGCGCCTCGCGGCCGAAGACGGCGGCCGCGTTCAAGGGGGCGGCTTCGTACTTGACCTCGTAGCGCGGGAAGATTTCCTCAAAGGCGCGCTCCTGAGCCACGGAAATGTGGCCGCGGCGCAGCACGAAACTGCGGATGTGTCGGTGCTTGAGCTCTTCGAGCTCTTCAGGGGTGAGTTCTTTGCCGGACATGTCGGAGACTTCGGATAGGAAAAACGGACCGTCGTGGCGAGCGGTCCGTTTCATTGAATCTTGGAGCGGGCGAAGGGAATCGAACCCTCGTATAAAGCTTGGGAAGCTTTCGTTCTGCCATTGAACTACGCCCGCATGAGGCGTTAATTATGCCCAAATCGAACGAGAAAAACCAATGCGCCGGTGCGCGAAACAGGGCTGACGCACGGCGACCGTCATTTTTTCGTGGAAAAGTACCCGGCCATCGC
>ERZ1026848.5-NODE-5-length-137632-cov-24.078603_pt1 | contig 137632 bp, 124 predicted proteins | sample MGYA00380154_ERZ1026848 | MGnify/ENA primary metagenome ERZ1026848 (study PRJEB33269, sample SAMEA4719790) | human gut metagenome | biome: human-associated habitat; feature: organic feature; material: feces | place: Cameroon | collected 2013-10 ...
CGAGGCCGCGACCGACAAGGCTTTCAGACTGATTTACCCCCGCCTTCTACCCATAAATATGCACGAAGGCTCTCAAATTTTGTTGCTCAGGCTGTCAGAGCACATTGGGGCATTGAAAACAACCTGCACTACATGCTTGATGTTTTCTGGCGTCAGGATCGGATGCAGGCCCAGAATGCCAACTACATCTGCAACCGAAGCGCACTGAACAAGCTCTGCCTGGCTTTTTTGGAAAACTACCGGGCCTGGCTCGTGAACACCGGGGCCTTCCGCAGCTTCGACGACGTATCGATCAAAATGCTTCAGGCCCGATGCCGCAAGCCTGAAGTTGCCGTCGAGTGTCTTGCCGTTGGTCTGTCGGAGTACCGCTTATAAGGAATCCGTCTGCGTTCGCCCTGTTGTTGATCCGCCATGAGTTGCGGATCTTTTCGTTTTTGCCTCCTGAAAATCTGCAGTTTTAGGAACTTGAAAAGTCAGGCTAGACCCTTCGCGCTTTTCAGGCTTCGGTCAGGCACGTTTCAAAGCCCTTGAGAATGGCCTCCTTGGGCAGCTTGCGGCCGATGATCACGAACTTGGTCTGCGGCTTGTCCGAGCCCCAGGGACCGAGCACATCGGCGCCGAAAACCATGTGCACGCCCTGCACGACGCAGCGCCGGTCGGTTCCCTTCAGATAGAGCACGCCCTTGTATCGCAGCATGTCGGGGCCGTAGACTGACACCAGGCTCTGCAGGTACTGCTCAAAGCGCGGCGCGTCAAAGGGCTTGTCGGAGGTAAAAACAAAGGCGGCCACGTCGTCGCCGTGATGGTGCTTGTGCGCACCCGTCAGGAAGGTCGGGTCGACGTCCAGAACGTCGTTCATGTTAAAGCCGTAGATGTCGAGCACCTGATCGACGGGCACCTTGCCCATGTCGGCCACGTCAATGGGCGCGCGCGGGTTGATCGCCAAGAGACGCTGCTTGAGCGCTTCGAGCGCTTCGGGCGTCACCAGGTCGGCCTTGGAGATGAAGATGCGGTCGGCAAAGGCGATCTGATCCTGCGCCACCTCTTCCTTAGCGAGGGTCTCGTCGGCGTGCTTGGCGTCGACGAGCGTCACCACGCCGTCGAGGCGGAAGAACGCGGCCACGGCGTCGTCCATAAAGAAGGTCTGGCAGACCGGGCCGGGATTGGCCACGCCCGTCGTTTCGATCACCACGTGATCAAAGTCGATTTCGCCCTTGTCGCGCGCAATGCGCAGTTTGGTCAGAACGCGCGAGAGGTCGCCGCGGATCGTGCAGCAGATGCAGCCGTTGTTCATCGTGACGATCTGCTCGGCGCCGTCCTGCACGAGCAGGTCGTTGTCGATCGTCTGCTCGCCGAGTTCGTTTTCGATCACGGCGATCTTGCGGCCGTGATTTTCCTTGAGAATGCGGTTCAACAGGGTCGTCTTGCCGGCGCCCAGAAAGCCCGTCAGAACGGTGACCGAGATATCGGGCTCGCTCGAGACGTCAAAATCTTCCGTCATTTTTCATTTCCTTCCAATAAAAAGCGCCCTCAAGCCAAGGGCGCCTTTTCTTCAAACAATCTTTAGTCGCACAGCTTCAGGTGCAGTCCCTTGAGGTACTCGCCCTCGGGGAACGTCATGAGTAGCGGGTGGTCGACCCCGGCCCCGAAGCGCGTGAGCGCCCAGGCGTTGCGGTGCGAGTCGATCACGGCACCGGCCACGATCTTCTGGAACAGGTCCGTGTCGATCGCGCCCGAGCACGAGAACGTGAGCAGTTCGCCGCCTTCGCGCAGTAGCCGCAGGCCGTTGAGGTTGATGTCCTTATAGGCTCGGGCGGCACGCTCGACATGATAGTGGCTCGAAGCAAACTTGGGCGGATCGAGAATGACCAGATCGTACGTTTCGCCGGCCTCGCGCGACTTGCGCAGGTACTCGAAAACGTCGGCCTGCTCCCACTTGCACACATCGGCCGCCGCACCGTTGAGCGCGGCGTTGGCGCGGGCGCGCTCCAGGGCTTCGGCCGAGGAGTCCACGCTCACGACTTCGGCGGCACCGCCCGCCGCCAGAGCCAGCGAAAAGCCGCCCGTGTAGCAAAAGCAATTGAGGGCGCGCAACCCCCGGCCGGTGCGCGCCTTAAAGGCGAGGGCAATGTTCTGGGCGGCCAGTCGGCTTTCGCGCTGATCGACGTAAAAGCCCGTCTTGTGGCCCACGCGCACGTCCACACCGTAACGCACGCCGTCTTCGACGACTTCGATGAGCGCGGGCGGCTCCTCGCCGGCCAGAACGCCGACGTGTTCGGGCAGACCTTCGCGCTTGCGAGTGGCCGCGTCCGAGCGGTCAAAAACGCCCTTGGCGCCCGTGGCTTTCATCAGAGCCGAGACGATTTCCTCGCTGTTGGCCTGCGCGGCCGCGCTCTGAAACTGCGTCACGACCCAGTCGCCGTACATGTCGGCCACCAACCCCGGAATGCCGTCGGCTTCGGCAAACACCAGGCGGCGCGCATTGGTGCGGGCGAGCAGCTCCGCACGGGCGGCCACGGCCTTTTGAATGCGTTCGGCCAGAAAGCCGGTCGCGGGAGCCGCTTCTTTGGCGTACGTGAACATGCGCACGCGCAGCGTGGAGGCCGGCGACCAGCCGCCGTAGCCGAGTTCGGTGCCGTCGGCGGCCAGCACGCGCACGATTTCGCCCGCGGCGATCTTGCCCGCCCTGGCCACGGCCGTGTCGTACACCCAGGGATGACGGCGCAGCAGGCTCTTTTCCTTGCCCTTTTTCAAAACGATGTCTTGCATAGCGTTTCCATTGCCCGCCCAAACGTGCGGCGGGCGTTTGTCCAAATTAGAAATCGGCGTGGGGCAACTCAATCGCGTTCGGATCGATTTCCCCTGTAAAGACGGTGACGGCCGGCCCCGATAGGTACACGTTGGCCGCCGAGTCCTCGGCGTTGTGTGCGGCCCAGCGCACGCGGATGTCGCCGCCGCGCATGTGCACGAGTACGTCCTCGTCCAAAAGACCGCGGCGAATGCCGCTCACGACCGCCGCGCAGGCGCCCGTGCCGCAGGCAAGCGTCTCGCCCGCGCCGCGCTCGTACACGCGCAGGCGCACCTCGGTGCGGCCAAGGATCTGCAGAAAGCCGACGTTGACCTGCTTTTCAAAATAAGGAAGGGTCTGCATCTGCCCTCCGACGGCGGCGGGCAGGTCCCCGGCGACATCCTCAACCACACGCACGGCGTGCGGATTGCCCATCGAGACGATCGAAAACCAGTTGTCGACGCCGCCCGCGGCAATGCCGTACAAAAGAGCCTCGCCCTCGGTTTTGGAGGGAAGGCCCTCGGCCCTGAGGTTAACGTCCTCGGGCGCAAAGCGCGGCGCGCCCATGTCCACCGTCACGGTGCCGTCGGCTTCAATCGTCGGGCGGATGATGCCGCGCATCGTCTCGCAGGCGATCGTGCGCTTGTCGGTGAGGCCGAGCTCGCGCACGAACACGGCAAAGCAGCGCGCGCCGTTGCCGCACATTTCCACTTCGCCGCCGCTGCAGTTGAAGATGCGGTATTTGAAGTCCACGCCGGGCAGGGCGCTTTTTTCCACCACGAGCAGCTGATCGCACCCGACGCCGTAGCGTCGGTCGCACAGCGCCCGCACCCGCTCGCTCGTCAGATCAAAGCTCTCTTGGGTGGCGTCGAGCATCACAAAGTCGTTGCCCGCGCCCTGCATCTTGGTAAAACGCATGTCGGATTCCTGTCGGATGTCGGCCGCACCGCCTCGGGTGCGCGCCGTTCGAATGTTTGTCAGTCCCCGTAGACCGAAGGCTCGCCTTCGGGGCGCGTCTTAAAGCGCCGATGCGACCACAGGTACTGGGTGGGCAGCCGCTCGATCCACTTTTCGAGTTCCTCGGTGATGCGGCGCGTGTCGGCCTCCACGTCCCCGGTCGGATAGTTTTGCCAGGGCTCGGAAATGTGCACCGTGTAGCCCGTGCGCGTCATCTCGGCGATGCACAGGCACACCTTGGCGCCCGTGACCTTGGCCAGGCGCCCGGCCATCGGAATCGTGGCCGCCGGCACCCCGAAAAACGGCACGAAGATCGAATTCTTGCGCCCGTGGTCCATGTCGGGCAGATAGTAAAAGGGCAGCCCCTTGCGCATGGCGCGGATCACGGCCTTGAGGTCCTGATGGCCGCTCTTGGCGATGAGTTCGGGCTCGGCAAAGCGCATGCGCCCGGCCAGCGCCGCCTCGTCCCAGACGGGGTTGGCCTGTTTTTGGTAGAGCGAACAGCCCCGCACGTGTAGGTTCAGACCGATGCCCGCGGCATCGAGCCCGACAAAGTGCGGCGCAATCACGATCAGATGCTCGCCGCGCGCCACCGTCTCGGTGATGTTTTCCACCCCCTCAAAGCGCACCATAGCGGCCACTTCGTCGCGTGTGCCGCTCCAGAGCACGCCGTGATCGAGAGCCGCGCGCATCAGGTTGCGGTAAAAGCGCCGGGCCAGCGCGCGGCGCTCGGCCTCGCTTTTTTGCGGAAAGCACAGGCGCAGATTCGTCAGGGTCACGCGGCGTCGCTGCGGGATCGCGATCCAAAACAGGAGCGCGAGCACGTCCGCAAGGGCGCTGCGAGCGCCGATGGGCAGATGACGCAGGCTTTTGACCACGAAGATCCAAAAGCGCGAAAGAAGGTTGAGCAGCATGGGCACAAAAACTCGGTTCAATTTTAGGATTTTATCCTAGTCGCCTTGCGCCCCCGACAACCGCACGCATTTTGAAACCGTTTCGAATGGCTTGTGCCGCTATACTTTTCGGTTGTTTTCGCCCGGCCCCGCGCCCCCTTTTTTGGCCTTTTTTTCGCATGTCCGCCCTTCGCACTTCGATCAGCCTTCTTATCGGCGCCGTTCTCGGTTTTGCCCTCGTTCACGCCGCCTCGCCCCTGAGCGTTGACGAGACGGGCCGCGCCGAAGCGGCCGCCGCCCAAAAGGCCGCCGCCGACTCCGACATCATCCGCAGCCTGCTGATCGGCGAATTCGCCCTGCAGGACGGCGACGCCGCCACGGCCTGGAAGGCCTTCATGACGGTCGCCCAGCGCGGCAAGTCGGCCGATGCCGCCGGCCGCGCCTTTGACATCGCGCAGGAGGCCCAGGACGAAAAGGCCTCCGACCAGTCGCTGAAAATCTGGACCGAACTTGACCCGAACAACCGTCAGGTCCGGCTACAAAAGGCTCAGGATCTGATGCGCCGGGGGCAGTACGACGAGGCCGGGGCGCTTTTAAAGGACCTCATTGAGGCGGCGGGCGATCCCGCGGGCGCGCTCAACGAACTCTCGGAGATGCAGCGCACGGCGCCCGAAAAGGACAAGGCCTACCGCGCCTTTGTCGCCGCCGCAGCCGGCATTGCTCAGGATCCGCGCGCGCAGCTGGCGCTCTCGGATCTGGCCTTGCGGGCCGGCATGCACGTGGAAGCGTCCGAGCACGCGGTCAAGGCGATGGACCTGGCGCCCGACAGTCCCCACGTCATCATGAAGGGGATCGACGCCGAATTTCAAAACAATCCCAAGCAGGCGCTCTCGCGCCTTCAGGGTTTTCTCAAGCGCCATCCCGAGGCCTTTGAGCTGCGCCTGGCCTACGCCAAGGCCCTGTTGCGCACCGCAGAGACCAAAACTCTGGAGGCCGAACTCAAGACGCTGGAAAAGGGCCGGCGCGACGACGCGCACAGCATGATGCTGCTGGGCATGCTCGCCGAAGAGGCGCACCTGTATGAAAGAGCCGAACGCTATTACAAGCGCTACCTCGTGCTTTTGAGCAAGCTCGAGCAAACCACGATGCTGCCCGATACGGCCTACGTGCGCCTGGGCATGGTCAAGCTCGCGCAGGGCCTGACCCAAGAAGCCGTCGAGTGGCTCGGCCGCGTCGAAAAGGGCGACAAATACGAGGCGGCGCGCATCAAGCAGGCCGAACTGCTCGCCCAGCAAGGCAATGTCGAAGCTTCCTGCAAGGTGCTGCGCGGCATCCGCACCGAGGACGCCAAGCGCAAAACGAATCTGAACGTGGCCTGCGCCGAGCTCTACCTTAAGGCGCACCGCACCGACGAGGCCCTGAGCGTGCTCATCGAAACGGTGGAAAATGCACCCAAAAACCCCGAGCTCCTTTATAAGACCGCTATCCTGGCCACGCAGCTGCACCGTTATGAAGACGCCGAACGGCTCTTTGAGCGCTTCATCCGCGAAAATCCCGACAACCCCAACGGCTGGAATTCCCTCGGTTTTCTGTGGGCCGATCGCTCCGTCTCGCTCGATAAGGCCGAGCGGTATCTGGACAAGGCCATGGAGCTGAGCCAGGGGCGCGACGCCTTCATTCTCGACTCCGTCGGCTGGCTGCGCTACCGCCAGGGGCGCCTTGAGGAAGCCGAAACGCTCGTGCGCAAGGCCCAGAGCGATCAGCCCGGCGACACGGAAATCACGCTGCACCTGGCCGAAATCCTGTATGTGCTCGGCAAGACCCGTGAGGCCGACGGCTTCATCGCCTCGGTGCTCGAGGGCGAGCCCAACAACGGCAAGGCCAAGGAGCTGCGCCAACACCGGGGTCCGGCCAAGTGATCCGGCGTCGCCTTCTGTTGTCGCTCGGTGCCCTAACTCTGGCCGGCTGCTCCACCCTTCCGGCCGACACGAGCCGCGTGCGCGCCGGGCGCTTTTCGTTGCGTGCCGTCAAAGGCGACAAAACCGACTCGCTCAGCGGCCGCTGGCGTCTACTCGAGACCGCCGACACGCTTGAGCTCACGCTCATGACGCCGCTTTACGGCATTCTGGCGCGCATCCGCGTCACGCCCGCGGGCGCCGAACTCGAGCGCCCCAACAAAACGGGCGAAAACGCCCGCGATACTGCGGAGAGCGCCGAAGCGCTCATGCAGCGGCACCTGGGCTTTGCCCTGCCCACTCGCATGCTCTCGAGCTGGCTCTCGGGCCGGCCCTGGGAGGGTCTTTCCAGTGCCCGAACCGCCGAGGGCTTTGTGCAAAGCGGTTGGAGCGTGACCGTGCGCCGCACCAACGAAAACGGCGAGCCTGCGCTGGTGGCGCTCTCGCAGCCCGAAAACGCCCTGCAGGCCGGCCTATCCCTGACTCTGACGATTGAATGAGACCATGACCGCGCCGCAGCTCACCCTCAAGGCTCCCGCCAAACTCAATCTTTTCCTGCACGTGATCGGGCGTCGTGCGGACGGCATGCACCTGCTCGAGTCCGTCTTCGTGCTCATCGATCTGGCCGACGAGGTGCGCCTCGAGCTCGATGCTTCGGGCCACATCACCCGCACGGGCGACGTCGTGGGCGAGGTCGACAAGGATCTGTGCGTGCGCGCCGCCCGCGCGCTGCAGGCCGCCGGCGGCACGCGCCTGGGCTGCCGCATCGCCGTCAAAAAGACGATTCCCGCGGGGGCCGGCATGGGCGGAGGCTCGAGCGACTGCGCCGCCGCCCTGTTGGGCCTGAATAAACTCTGGGGCCTGAATCTGTCCCGTGAGCGGCTTTTGGAAATCGGCAACACGCTCGGGGCCGACGTGCCCTTTTTCATCTTCGGGCGCAACGCCTTTGCGCAGGGCACCGGTTCGGTTTTGCAGCCCCTGGACGTTCCCGACGCCTGGGCCGCGGTTCTGATGCCCGCCGCGCCGACTTCTACTGCGTTGATTTTTCAGGATCCGGACTTGACAAGAGACACGAAATCCTTGAAAATTTCGTCTCTTTCTGAGCAACTGACCAGTCAATGGCCCGTCTTGATCGGCCGCAACGACCTACAGAGCGTTGCCGAGCGGATCAATCCGGAAATCAAAACAGCCCTCCGAGCCCTCGGGCCCCGTGCCCGCATGACGGGATCGGGATCGGCCGTTTTTGCGCTTTTTGACACGCAAGCCGAGGCCCGTCGGGCGATCGAATCGGCTCCCGTCGGAATGCGCGCCTACGCGGTGAGGCTTTTGTCGAAGCATCCCTTCGTCGACTGACGGCGGCTTGGAAACGGAAAAAAGCGGACAGGGGTGTCGCCAAGCGGTTAAGGCACCGGATTTTGATTCCGGTATGCGAAGGTTCGAATCCTTCCACCCCTGCCAAGACATTGTTTGTGCAATGTTTTTTCCGCACAACAGACTGCGGGGAGGCGTCGTGAAATTCTTTGCTTTTGGCAGGGAGTGCTCTAGACTGCCTGACGCAGTTTTACTTTTTACGGCCGAAGAAATTCGTCCGGCGACGCCCGATAAGGCGCCGACATTTTCGCTTCAATAATTCGTACACGCACCCATACACCGGGGTTAAAAATGAATTCTGACAGCCTGAAGGTCTTCTCGGGAAACGCCAATCCCAAGCTCGCTCACGCAGTGGCTCAGTACCTGAACATTCCGCTCGGCCGCGCAACCGTCAACCGCTTCTCCGACGGCGAAGTCATGGTTGAAATCAACGAGAACGTCCGCGGCTGTGACGCCTTCGTGCTGCAGAGCACCTGTGCGCCCACGAACGACAATCTGATGGAACTGATGATCATGGTCGATGCTCTGCGCCGTGCCTCGTGCCGCCGCATCACCGCCGTGATGCCCTACTACGGCTATGCCCGTCAGGACCGTCGTCCCCGTTCGGCTCGCGTGGCCATTTCGGCCAAGGTCGTGGCCAACATGCTCCAGAGCGTGGGCATCGACCGCGTGCTGACGATGGATCTGCACGCCGACCAGATTCAGGGCTTCTTTGACGTGCCCGTCGACAACATCTACTCGACCCCCGTGCTGCTCAACGACCTAGTCTCGCACCAGTACCCCGACCTGATGGTCGTCTCGCCCGACGTGGGCGGCGTGGTGCGTGCCCGTGCCATGGCCAAGGAACTCGGCGTTGATCTGGCCATCATCGACAAGCGCCGTCCGCGCGCCAACGTAGCCGAAATCATGAACATCATCGGCGAAGTCAAGGGCCGTACCTGCGTGATCACCGACGACATCGTCGACACGGCCGGCACCCTGTGCAACGCCGCCGGCGCCCTCAAGGAACGCGGCGCCACGCGCGTTCTGGCCTACGCGGCTCACCCCGTGTTCTCCGGCAACGCCATCGAACGCATCAAGAATTCCGCTCTCGACGAAGTAGTGGTCACCGACACGATCCCGCTGCGTCCCGAAGCGCAGGAATGCCCCAAGATCCGCCAGCTGTCCTGCGCGCCGCTTGTGGGCGAAACGATTTCGCGTATCGCACGCGAAGATTCGGTCAGCGAGCTTTTTAACGAATAATCCGCTAGAATCCGAATCCTTTTTGAAAACCTGTTCGCAACTGGTCGCGGTTGCGAACACTTTTTGTTTATTTTGAGGTAATTACCCATGAAATTCACCGCCGCCACCCGCGCAACGCAAGGTACGAGTGCGAGCCGCCGCCTTCGCCGCGAAGCCAAGGTTCCCGGTATCCTTTACGGCCTGAACCAGCCTGCAGCCATGATCGAACTCGATCACAACGAAATGTACTACGCGCTGCAGAAGGAAAAGTTCCACTCCTCCATCCTGACGATGGAACTCGACGGTGCCGAACAGCTCGTGATTCTGCGCGCCTTCCAGATGCATCCCTACAAGACCCTCGTGATGCACATGGACTTCCAGCGCATTGACCCGAACTCCAACGTGACGATGCGCGTGCCGCTGCACTTCTTCGGCGGCGAAAACAGCCCGGCCGTCAAGATCGACAAGGCTCTGATCAGCCACCTCGTGAGCTCGGTCGAAGTCACCTGCCTGCCCAAGGATCTGCCTGAATTCATCGACGTGGATCTGTCCGGCATGACCAGCCAGACCACGCTGCGCGTGGGCGACATCGCCCTGCCCGCCGGCGTGACCGCCGTGAACCCGGACACCCCGGTCGCCACGATTGCCAACGTTGCCGACGACACCGCCGCGGCCGCTCCCGCCGACGACGCCGCGGCCGCCGCTCCGGCTGCCGCCCCCGCCGCTCCCGCTTCCTAATTGACGCGGTGCGACGCTCCGGCCGTGTGTGTGCACACACGGCCGTGAGACGGCCAAGGCCCGTTTTCGGCTCAAGGTTTCCTTCGGGTGCCGAGGCTGAAGACGGGCTTTTTCATGCGCCCATTTTTCTTTCTTTGAGAACCGCTTATGACCAGCGCCTTTGCCCTTCTCGGGCTCTCCGACAAACTCTGCCAGACCGTCGCGCGTCTGGGCTTTGAAGAGCCCACGCCGATTCAGTCGGCCGCCGTGCCCGAACTCATCAAGGGCGGCGACATGCTCGGGCAGGCCGCCACGGGCACCGGCAAAACGGCCGCCTTTGCGCTGCCGGCCGTCGAGGTGTTTTCCTCGACCGAGCCGCGTGCGGGCGCTCCGCGCATTCTGGTTCTCACCCCCACGCGCGAGCTGTGCCTGCAGGTGTGCGAAAGCTTCGTCAACCTCGGCCAGGACAGCGGCCTGATCGCCTGCCCGATCTACGGCGGTCAGGACTACACGCGCCAGATCCGCCTGTTAAAGCGCGGCGTGCACGCCGTGATCGCCACGCCGGGCCGCGCGCTCGACCATCTGCACCGCGGCACCCTCGATCTGTCGCAGGTCGAATTCTTCGTCATGGACGAGGCCGACGAGATGCTCGACATGGGCTTTGCCGACGAGCTCGAAGAGCTCACCAAAGCGCTGCCCGAGCACCATCAGACGGCGCTTTTTTCGGCCACGCTGCCGCAACGCATCCTGGAGATCGCCGCCCGGCACCTCAAGGACCCCAAGCACATCGTCATCGAAAAGGACACCTCGCAGGAGGCACCGCGCGTGCCGCAGGTCGCCTACGTCGTCTCCCGCGCGCACCGCATTGCGGCCCTGGCCCGCGTGCTCGAGGTCGAGGAAGCTCCGCTGGCGATCTGCTTTGCCCGCACGCGTCTGGAAGTCGACGAAGTCACCGAAGCCATGCGCGCCCGCGGCTTTGCCGTCGAAGCGCTGCACGGAGGCCTGGATCAAGCCAGCCGCGACCGCGTCATGAAGCGCGCCAAGGCCGGCACGATCGAACTCATCGTGGCCACCGACGTGGCCGCCCGCGGCATCGACCTGGAAAACCTCACGCACGTGGTCAACCTCGGTCTGCCCCCCTCGCCCGAAACCTATGTGCACCGCATCGGCCGCACGGGCCGCGCCGGCCGCACGGGCACGGCCATCTCCGTGATCGAGCCGCGCGAGCAGCGCCGTCTGCGCTTTTTGGAAGCGCACACCAAGAGCAAGATTGAGGTGCGCACCGTGCCCACCCTCACCGACGCGCGCGCCAAGCGTCTGTCGGCCCTCAAAAACGCCCTGGCCGAGGAACTCGCCGAGGGCTCGGAGCTTGAGCGCTGCCGCGTGATCGTTGATGCGCTGTGCACCGACTACGATCCGCTCGATGTGGCCAGCGCCGCCGTGGCCCTGGCCAACCGCGCCGTCAACGGCGAGGATGAGGAAGAGGAAATTCCGGCGCCTTCCTTTGATCGACCCAAGCGCGAGAAAAAGCGCCTGAGCGAAGAGCCCGAAGCGGGCATGAAGCGCCTATTCATCGGCGCGGGCCGCAAGGCGGGCGTGCGCCCGGGCGACATCGTCGGGGCCATCGCCAACGAAGCGGGCATCGCCAGCCGTCAGATCGGCGCCATCGAAATCACCGAGGGCTTTACGCTTGTGGAAGTCGAGGAGTCGGCCGCGCAGACCGTGGTCGATGCCCTCTCGGAGAGCAACATCAAGGGGCGCCGCGTCACGGTGCGCTTTGACCGCGCCCCCGCGCGCTTTGCCGAGGATGCAGGAGGCGAAGCCAAGCGCGAAGGCAAGCGGCGCGACAAGGACGCCGAGGGCAAACACGGCGGCAAGGGCTTTAAGAAGGACTTTAAGAAAGACTTTGACAAGCACGAGCGCAAGAGCCGATTTAAGGACGAGAAAAAGTCCAAGGACGGCAAGAAAAAGGACAAGAAAAAGTCGGGCGACGTCTCGCGCTTTTACGAGTAAGGACTCCGGCAGCGTTTTTGATAGGACACGAACATGGCACGCAAACCCATTGCGCTCATCGTCGGGCTGGGCAACCCCGGTGACGAATACCGCCACACCCGCCACAACGTCGGCTTTGACTTCATCGATCGCCTGGCGGCCGCGCGCGGCGTGCGCCTGACGCAGCAGGCGCGCTTTTTCGGCGAAACCGGCCGCATCGGCACCCCGGCGGGCGACGTGTGGCTCTTAAAGCCCTCGACCTACATGAATCTGTCGGGTCAGGCCGTGCAGCCTCTGGCGGCCTACTACAAGCTCACGCCCGAGGAAATCCTGGTGGTGCACGACGAGCTTGACCTCGTGCCGGGCACGATGCGCCTGAAGTTCGGTGGCGGCGCCGCCGGCCACAACGGCCTTAAGGACATCACGCAGCGTCTGGGCACGTCCGATTTCTGGCGTCTGCGCGTGGGCATCGGCCATCCGCGCTCGCTGTGCCTGGGCATGGCCGTCGTCGACTGGGTGCTGGGTCGGCCGAGCGCCGAGCAATCCGACGGCATCGGCTTGTGCCTGGAGGGGGCCCTCAAGGCCATCGACAACCTGTGCCAAGGCAAGTTCGACAACGCCGAACGCACGCTGGGCAAGTTTGCGCATCCTCCCAAGCCGGCCAAGGAAACACCCGCCGAAGCGGACGCCTCCTAAAAAGTCGTTGCGCTTGGCGTCATAATGCTTAGTTAAACCGAATTGATTTTTTCACACGGGAAATTCACAGTCATGGGACTTAAATGCGGCATCGTCGGTTTGCCCAACGTCGGCAAATCCACCATCTTCAACGCCTTGACCAAGGCGGGCATCGCAGCCGAAAACTATCCGTTCTGCACGATCGAACCCAATGTGGGCATCGTGGAAGTGCCCGATCCGCGTCTGGCCAAGCTCGCCGAAATCGTCTCGCCCGAGCGCATTGTTCCCGCGACGGTCGAATTCGTGGACATCGCCGGTCTGGTGGCCGGTGCGAGCAAGGGCGAAGGGCTGGGCAACCAGTTCCTGGCCAACATCCGTGAATGCGACGCCATCGCCCACATCGTGCGCTGCTTTAACGACGACAACGTCGTGCACGTGGCCGGCAAGATCTCGCCCCTGGACGACATCGAGGTGATCAACACCGAACTGGCGCTGGCCGACCTGGCCAGCGTCGACAAGGCGCTGGGCCGCTGGAGCAAGCAGGCCCGTCAGGGCGGCGACAAGGAAGCCCTCAAGCTCGTGCAGGTGCTCGAAAAGGTGCAGCCGCTTCTGAACGAAGGCAAGCCCGCCCGCGCCGCCAAGCTCACGGCCGAGGAACTGGCGATCATCCGCCCGCTCTTTTTGCTCACGCTCAAGCCCGTCATGTACGTGGCCAACGTGAGCGAAACGGGCTTTGAAACCAACCCGCTGCTCGATGCCGTCAAGGAACTGGCCGCGGGCGAAAACGCCCCCGTCGTGGCCGTGTGCGCCAAGACCGAAGCCGAAATCGCTGAACTCGACGACGAGGACAAGGCGCTCTTTCTCGAAGACATGGGCATGCACGAGCCCGGCCTGAACCGCGTGATTCGCGCCGGCTATGACCTTCTGGGTCTGCAGACCTACTTTACGGCCGGCGTCAAGGAAGTGCGCGCCTGGACGATTCACAAGGGCGACACCGCCCCGCAGGCCGCCGGCGTCATTCACACCGACTTTGAGCGCGGCTTCATCCGCGCTCAGACGATCGCCTACGAAGACTACATCGCCTACAAGGGTGAAAAGGGCGCGCAGGAAGCCGGCAAGATGCGCGCCGAAGGCAAGGACTACGTCGTGGCCGACGGCGACGTGATGAACTTCCTCTTCAACGTCTAAAGCCGACGGCTGACGAGCCTGAAAAATCAAACGCCCGCACCGAAAGACACCTTTGCGTGCGGGCGTTGCGTTTCCGACGAGCGGCCGGACTATTCAAAGTCCCCGCTCGTAAAGTAGCGGATGCGGCGGGCGTCTCGCTTGGTCGGGCGCCCCTTTTTGATGGAGAGGGCCGGCTCGGCCGCCAGCTTTCGCATCGCCTTGTTTTCCTCGCGCAGCACGCGCGACTCGTCCGTTTCGCGATACAGGAGCTGAGCCTGCGCGGCCGGTCCGCGCACCGAGGAGACGCCCTCGACGTAAACGGTGAATTTTTCGTCGCCGCGCGTGATTTCGAGCCGGTCGCCGGCCTTGACCTCACGCGAAGATTTGGTGCGGTTGCCGTCAATGCGCACGCGCCCGAGCTCCACGGCTTCCTGCGCGAGCGTGCGGGTTTTGAAAAAGCGGGCGGCCCAAAGCCACTTGTCGATGCGGACGGCCTGAAGTTCGGTCATGCTTTGCCTGGGGAAAAATTCGATTGCGGAAAAGTTTAGCCGCAATTTGGCGGGCAAGGAACCGAAGCGGGCGCGGTAAAATGATTCGTTAAGCCACGTTTTTTTCACTGCGAGACTTATGAACAAAACCGCCAACTGTGAGGGCGCCATCGCGCTCGGCCGCGAGGTGCTGCTGCACGAAGCCCAGGCCGTCAAGGATCTGGCCGACACGCTCGACGCCGAGCACTTCGGCCATGCCGTCGAACTGCTTTTGAACTGCAAAGGCCGCGTCGTCGTCAGCGGCATCGGCAAATCCGGCCACATCGGCCGCAAGCTGGCCGCCACGCTCGCGAGCACGGGCACGCCCGCCTTCTTCGTGCACGCGGCCGAAGCCGCGCACGGCGACCTCGGCATGATCACCGAAGAGGACGTTGTGATCGGCATCTCCTACTCGGGCAGCTCGAGCGAACTTGTGACGATCGTTCCGACGATCAAGCGCGAGGGCGCCAAGCTCATCTCGATCACGGGCAAGCCCGACAGCCCCCTGGCGCGCAACGCCGACGTCAACCTCAACGTGCACGTGCCCTTTGAGGCCTGCCCGCTCAATCTGGCGCCCACCTCCTCGACCACGGCCACGCTGGCCATGGGAGACGCGCTGGCGGTGGCCTGCATGCACGCCAAGGGCTTTACCAAGGAAGACTTCGCGCGCTCGCATCCGGGCGGCGCCCTGGGCCGCCGTCTGCTCACGCACGTCAAGGACATCATGCGTACGGGCCAAGAGGTGCCGATGGTGCGCGCGGGCACGACGGTTCTGGACGCCACGCGTGAAATCACCAAAAAGCACATCGGCATGACCGCCGTGGTCGACGCCGACCAAAAGGTGCTCGGCATCTTCACAGAAGGCGATCTGCGGCGCCTGATCGAACAAAAGGGCGACGTGCGCGGCATTCACATCGAGGACGTGATGACCCGGACGCCCGCCACCATCGCGCCCGAGGAAATGGCCGCCAGCGCGGCCAAGATCATCGACGAGCGCATGATCAATCAGCTGCTCGTCGTCGACGGCGACGGGCGCCTCATCGGTGCGCTGCACGTGCACGACCTCATGACCGCCAAGGTGATCTGATGAGCGACCTCTTTACCCGCGCCAACAACGTGTGCCTCGTCGTTTTGGACGTCGACGGCGTTTTGACCGACGGCTCGATCTGGACGGGCGAAAACGGCGAATCCGTCAAGCGCTTTTGCACGCGCGACGGGCTGGGCATCAAGATGCTGCAGTCGGCGGGCATTCCCGTGGCCATCCTCACGGGGCGTCTGTCGGCGCAGACGGCCGCGCGCGCCCGCGAACTGGGCATCGGCTGCGTCAAGCAGGGCAAGCGCTTTAAGACGCAGGCCTGGGAGGAAATTCTCGCCGAGCACGGCGTCACGGACGAGCAGACCGCCTACATGGGCGACGACGTGCCCGACATTCCCGTGCTGCAGCGCGCCGGCTTTGCGACCGTGCCGCTGGACGCCAGCGAAGAGATCGTGCCGCTGGCGCACTGGGTCAGCCCCAAGGCGGGCGGCAACGGCGCCGTGCGCAGCCTGGCCGAATTCATTCTGCGCTCGCAGGGCAAGTGGGACGATCTGATCAATCGCCACTACGTGCAAGGAGAGCCTTTGTGAAGGTTCATCTCAGAGACCGTATCACCGCGGGGCTGGGCGTCGGCGTTCTGGCGGCCGTCACGGCCCTGAGCTACTACTACTCAATTCACACCGAGACCGAAGCGCTGCGCGCCGAAATTCTGCGCGAGTCGCCCGACTTTACGAGCACGAACATCGCCATGACGCAGTTCAAAAGCGACGGCTCGGCCGACCGGCGCATCTTTGCCGATTACGCCGAGCACTTCGAGGACGGTCGCATGACGAGCATTCGGCCCCGCCTCGTGACGCTGTCGGTCGACGAGCCGCAGGTCAAGGCCAGTGCCGATACGGGCATCAGCACCGATGCGGGCGAGACGGTGAACTTTACGGGAAACGTGCTCGTGATGCGCGCGGGCGACCACAACAACGCGCCGATGCGCTTTGAAACCGAACAGCTCACGGTCTATCCGGACACCGAGATCTTTGAAACGGACGCCCCGGTGCGGCTCGTCAACGGCGCCGACGTCACCACCGGCATCGGCATGACATTTGACAACGTCGAGCGAACCGTGCACATTCACGGCAACGTAAAATCCAGCTTTGCTCCTCGAAACGATAAGGACTAATTCGAGATGCGTTTCAACCCGACTTTTGCGCCGCTGGCCGCCGCCCTCCTGAGCCTGACTCTGGCCGGCGCGGCGCAGGCCGAAACGGCCGACCGCGACAAGCCCATTGAAATCAACGCCGACAACTTCCAAGGCGACGAAGTGCAGCAGATCGCCGTGTACACCGGCCGCGTCGAAGTGCATCAGGGCACGCTCGAAATTCTCGGCGACAAGCTCACCGTGACGATTTCGCCCGAGGGCTACCGCACCATCACCGTCACGGGCAAGCCCGTGCGCATGAAGGAGCGGCGCGACGCGCGCACGCCCGGCGTCGAGGAGTGGGTGCACGCCAGTAGCCTGACGGCCGTCTACGACGAACACAGCGACGTGATCACGCTCACGGAACTGGCCAAGCTCGCGCGCAGCGAAAACGGCCTCGTGAAGGACTCGAGCGCCGGCGAAAAGATCGTCTACGATCTGCGCACCGCCCGCTCGCGCGTCGAAGGCGCCGTGGTCGAAGGCAAGCGCAACCGCGTCTCCACCGTTCTGGCGCCGCGCAAAAAGGGCGGCGAACAGGCTCCGGCCGCAAGCACCGGCGCTCAGGCTCCGATGCAGGGCTCGACCCGACTGGCCCCGTAAGCACCCTACAAACCATCCTGCGAGAGATCTATTTTGGCTGAACAACAGATGGATACGCTCATCGCCCGCAATCTGATGAAGCGCTACGGCGCGCGCAAGGTTGTGCGCGACGTGAGCGTGAGCGTCAAAAGCGGCGAAGTGGTCGGCCTTCTCGGCCCCAACGGCGCGGGTAAGACCACGACCTTCTACATGATCGTGGGGCTGGTGCCGCCCAACGGCGGCGACATTCTTCTGAACGACGCCCCGATCACGCACCTGCCCATCTTCAAGCGGGCGCGTCTGGGCGTCTCGTACCTGCCGCAGGAAGCGAGCATCTTTCGCAAGCTCACGGTCGAGGACAACATCCGCGCCATCTTGGAGCTGCAGGTCGATCACACGGGCGCCCGGCTCTCGCGCACGCGCATCGAAGAGCGCCTCAACGAGCTGCTCGACGAGCTGCAGATTCAGCACATCCGCACCAACACCGCCCTGTCGCTTTCGGGCGGCGAGCGGCGCCGCACGGAAATCGCCCGCGCCCTGGCGGCCGATCCGCGCTTTATTTTGCTCGACGAGCCCTTTGCTGGCGTCGACCCGATCGCCGTCATCGAGATTCAGCGCATCGTGCGCTTTCTCAAGGACCGCGGCATCGGCGTGCTGATCACCGACCACAACGTGCGTGAAACGCTCGGCATCTGCGATCACGCCTACATCATCAACGAAGGCGAGGTTCTCGCGCAAGGCGCTCCCGAAGAGATCATTTCCAACGAATCGGTTCGAAAGATTTACCTCGGCGAGAACTTCCGCATGTAACCGCCCCGCCCCGCATCATGGCCTCGACCCGAGCCGCTCTGATTCAAACACTGACGCAAAAGCCGCAGCTCTCCCAGCAGATGCGGCAGTCCGTGGAATTGCTGCAGCTCTCCGGACCCGAGCTGCAGCACGAAATCGACGCGCAGCTACTCTCCAACCCCCTTTTGAAGGCCGACGAAGAGGCGGGCCTGCCCTTTGAAACCGCCCCGCATAAGAGCGAGGCTGAGCCCAAACCCGAGGCCTCGGCCTCTCGCGCGCCGGCCGCGGGCGTAGCGCACGACTACCGCGAACACAATTACCTCACCTGGCGCGGCACCGCCGCCGACACCGAAGAGTTCGACCCCTACGGCAGCATCAGCGCCCAAGAGAGCTTAAGCGAGCACCTGCTGCATCAGCTCGGCTGTCTGCGTCTGCCCCGCGACGAGGCGCTGCTGTGCACCTGGATCATCGGCAATCTCGACGACGAGGGATTTTTGCCCGATTCGCTCTCGGAGCTCGCGCACGACTGCGCGCAGGCCACGGGCATGAAGGCCGACGAAACGGCCTGGCGCACGGCCCTCAAACTCGTGCAAAGCTTTGAGCCGGCGGGGGTGGCCGCCTCGGGCCCCACGCAGGCCCTGCTGCTGCAGCTCGAGCGCCTTGAGACCGACGAGACCACGCGCGGCGTGGCGCGGCGCCTGCTGACCGAAACCCCCGAGCTGCTCGCGCGGCACGACTACAAGAGCGCCGCCCGCGTCCTCGGTGCGGACATTGGGGCCGTTAAGGCGGCGCACGCGCTCGTGCTCTCGCTCACGCCGCACCCGGCCGCCGGCTTTGCCGACACGCGCGAGTCCTCCTGCGTCATCGCCGAAGTGATCCTGGTGCGCCGGGATCAGGGCTGGAAGGCCGTGCTCAATCCGGCCGTGGTCACGCACCTTACCTTTGACGACGACACCTTTTCGTTGCTCACGAAAGCCAAGCTCGAGGGCCGGGATCTGACCCAATGGCGCGAGCGGGCGCGCAGCGCCAAGGGCTTTGTGCGCTCGCTTGAGATGCGCTACTCGACCATCACGGCCGTGGCGCAGACCATCGCCGACCTGCAGCAGGCCTTCTTTACCCAGGGTCCCAAGGCGCTCAAACCGATGGGCCTCAAAGACGTGGCGCAGCGCCTGAACCTGGCCGAATCCACCGTCAGCCGCGCCTCCGCGGGCAAATACCTGCAAAGCCCGGCGGGTACCTTTGAGCTCAAGTACTTCTTTACCAAGGCCGTGACCGGTGTGGACGGGCAGGACGCCAGTGCCGCGCTCGCCCGGCACCTCATTGCCGAAGCGGTGGCCGCCGAGGACCCCGCCCGGCCCCTGTCGGACGGAGCCATCGCCGAGAAACTCGCCGAGCAGGGCATACAGCTGGCGCGGCGCACCGTGGCCAAATACCGCGAGCTCGAAAAGATCCCGACCAAGAGCCTGCGCCGAAAAGTCGCCTGAATTCAAACGCCCCTGCTGACCGAAGCGAGAGCGCTCCGAGGGCGGTAGAATGCGCAGGATCGAAATTTCTCATCGGCCGCCTCGGCCTCAGGCTTGCGCCGGGCCGACGGCTCATTGGTAAGGTATGAATCCTGTCGCTTCGCTTATAACGCTTGACGGCATCGCACTCGACGCGGACGCTCCGAGCCGCAAACGTGCCTTTGAAGAACTCTCGCTACTCTTTGAAAAGACCGCCGGCGTCCCCCATCGAGAAGCCTTTGAGGCTCTGAACGCCCGCGAGAGGCTCGGCTGCACGGCCTTGGGCGGCGGCGTGGCCGTTCCGCACGGGCGCATCAAGGATTTGGACCGCATTCTGATCGCCGTTTTGCGCACCAAGACGCCCGTGGTGTTCGACACCCCGGACAGCCGCCGCGCGCGCCTTTTCTTCGGCATTCTGATTCCGGAAAACGACGAGGACAACTATCTGTCCGTTCTGGCCTGCGTGGCCGGGCTGCTCAAGGACCGCACCGTCAAGGAAGCGCTTTTGAACGAAACCGACCCGGTCAAGGTCTGCCAGACCATCAGCGAGTACGAGCCGCAGCCCGAAGCCGTCGAGCCCGAGGCGGAGGACGCCTCGAACGATCAGATCCGAGGGACTGACACCGACGAGTCCAAAAGCGCCTGAGGGCACGCAAGACCCTCGCTAACTTTCTCGCGGCGGGGCCTTTGCGCGCCTTGCGTTGTGAGACAATTGGCCTTCGGATACCGTTTCGTTCGTCGAGTTTCGTCATGTCCGCCGCTCCCAGTCTTCGCGCTCAGCTCATCATCGTCACCGGCCTGTCGGGCTCGGGCAAATCCATCGCCATCCGACAACTCGAGGACGACGGCTACTACTGCCTGGACAATCTGCCAGCCGACTTTCTGCAAAGCGTGGTCTCGAACCTAGCCGAGCACGGCAGTCGGAAACTCGCCGTCTCGATCGACGCGCGCAGCCAAATCAACCTCAAGACGGCCGATCAGGCCATCAAGGCGCTGCAGGCGCAGGGCTGCGACGTACGGGTGCTCTTTCTGACGGCCTCCTCGCCCGAGCTGGTGCGGCGCTTTTCCGAAACGCGGCGCCGCCATCCTCTGACGGGCTCGCGCGAAGACGGCACGGCCGACCGCACGCTCAACGAAGCCATCGGCATGGAGCGCGAGCTTCTGGCGCCCGTCACGCAGGTCGCCCACGTCATCGACACCACGGGGCTGCTGCCCAACACGCTGCGCGACTGGGTGCGCACCTTTGCGCACGCCGCCCAGTCGATGATGACGCTCTCGTTTGAAAGCTTTGCCTTCAAGCACGGCATTCCGGTGGCCGCCGACCTCGTCTTTGACGTGCGCAATCTGCCCAATCCCTACTACGTGCCCGAACTGCGGCCCCTGACGGGGCTCGATGCGCCCGTGGCCGAGTATCTGGCCGCCAGCGGCGACGTGCGCGAGATGATCGACGACATCGCCCGGTTTCTGGCCAAATGGCTGCCCTCCTACGAGGCGCAGAACCGCCATTACCTGACGATCGCCATCGGCTGCACGGGCGGGCAGCACCGCAGCGTCTACGTGGCCAACACCTTGGGCGAGTGCTTTCGCGACAAGGCGATCACGGTGGTGCGCCACCGCAACCTCTCGCGCAAGATGCCCGAGGCCCTGGCCCGCTACGCCGCCGAGCAGGCCAAGGCTCAGAAAAGCTGAGGCGCAAACACGAGAGACGCGAGCAGCTTTTTGACGGGCGCGGGCAGCGGCGCGGCCTCAAGCGCTCCGACCTCGACCGCAAAGGCCTCGGCGGGCAGCTCCTCTCGGACGGCCTTGTGCACGGCCAGCGTGAGCGTCACATGCGACATCACGTGCTCGATGCGCGCAATCTCGGCTCCCCGAGGCGCGTCGGTTTCGGGCAGCGACCACAGTCCCTTCCAGTGTCCCATGCCCCGCGTGACGCTCTCGCGCCGGATAAGCCACACCTGAGCGCCCCGCTCCGTTTTGTCCACACACAAGAGCGCGTGCACCAGGGCGGTTTTGCGCGCCCCCGCTCGCGTCTTTTTCGGATAGTCCGCCTCTAGCCCGAGCGCGTGCGCACGGCACAGCGCCGCCACGGGACACTCGGCACACTTGGGAGACGTGCGCGTGCAGAGCATGGCCCCGAGATCCATCATCGCCTGGTTGTAGGTGCCCGGAGCCGTGCGGCTCACGAGCCGGTTGGCTTCGCGCTGCAACGCACGGGCGGCCGGTCCCTTGTCGATGGGCTCTTCGAAGGCATAAAGGCGCGCCAACACCCGCTTGACGTTGCCGTCGCAGACGGCGGCGGCCTCCCCGTTGCAGAAACTGGCCAAAGCCGCGGCGGTGCTCTCGCCCACGCCGGGCAGCTTTTGCCAGTCGGCGGCAGACTGCGGAAAGCCCCCGTCGCGCACGACGCTTTGGGCGGCCTTGTGCAGGTTGCGGGCGCGGCTGTAGTAGCCCAGGCCCGCCCACAGGCTCATGACGGATTCCTCCTCGGACGCCGCCAGGTCCTCAACGCGGGGGAAAGCCGCCAGAAAGCGCGCAAAGTAGTCGCGCACGACCGCCACCTGCGTTTGCTGCAGCATGATTTCGCTCAACCAGCGCTTGTAGGGATCGGGCGTAAACCACGGCAGGTTGTGCCGCCCCTTTTCGAGCTGCCAGGCGCACAGCGTGCGGGCAAAGCCCTCGGCCTCAATCGTGCCCATCGTCGTCGTTTTGTCCTCTTGGCTGCGCGTCACGCTGCGAGTCCCTCCGGAAAAGCCGTGTAGCCGGCGCCCGTCGGGGCGCGGCCGATTCGGCGGCTATTGTACGCAAGCGGTATCTCGGAGATCCTTCTTTTGACGGAAGATTTTTGCGCGGCATCGTGAGACAATCTCAGCCTTCCAACTATTCCTGCGTGGCAAAAATATGTCTGAAATCAACACCGTCGCCCCCAACCCCTACAAGGCTCTGATGCAGTCTTGCGTGGCGGGGGGCGTAGCGCGCGCCAAGCAAAGCTTCGTGCAGACGCTTCTTCTGACGTTTTTGGCGGGCGCCTACATCGCCCTGGGCGGGTTCCTGGCCGTGCGCTGCGGCCTGGCGCTGTCCTGGAACGAATGGGGCTCCATGGGCAAATTCATCTTCGCCGCGGTCTTCCCGCTCGGGCTCATTTTGACCGTGATATGCGGCGCGGACCTTTTCACGGGCAACGCCATGACGCTGACGGGCGCGCGCTGGCACGGCCGCGTGGGCTACACGGACGTGGCGCGCAGCTGGGTCTTTGCCTGGGTGGGCAACTTCATCGGTGCGCTTTTTGTGGCCTACTGCCTCGTGTGGGCCACGGGCCTGATCTTTGAAAAGGCCCCGGGCTCGGGCGCTATGCCCTGGGCCGAGGCCCTCGTCAAGCTGGCCAACGGCAAGACGTCCCTATCCTTCGGCGAGGCCTTCTGGCGCGCCGTCGGCTGCAACTGGCTCGTTTGCCTGGCCGTTTACCTGAGCTACGCGGCCAAGGAGACGGCGGGCAAGATTTTGTCGCTGTGGTTCCCCACCATGGCCTTCGTGGCGATGGGCATGGAACACTGCGTGGCCAACATGTTCTTCGTGCCCGCGGCCATCTTCACGGGCACCGATCCGCGCTACACGGCCCTTGTGGAAAGCGGCGCGGCCACGGCGCTGACGGCCGACTGGAGCAAGTTCTTCATCGACAACCTCATCCCCGTGACGCTTGGAAATATCGTGGGCGGAGCCGTTCTGGTGGCCATGATTTATGCCATCATTCACGGTAAGCTGCGGAATTCTTAAGGTTTTTTTCAAGCAATGATGCGCCTTTTGGCGTATCATTGCGCCTACCTGAAACCGTCACCGAGTTAACAAGACAACTTGCGGGGTGACGTAAAACCCAATCCGCTAAAGCGTCTGTCGCAAACGCCATTCCCCCCATCGGGGTCGCATTCGAATCTTTGCGTTGGACGCTTTTACGAGCTGTCGCCTAATACACACAAGGATTCAAACGATGTCCGATTCTTATCTTTTCACCTCCGAGTCGGTGAGCGAAGGCCATCCCGATAAGGTCGCCGATCAAATTTCCGACGCCGTTCTCGATGCCTGCCTTGCTCAGGATCCGATGAGCCGTGTGGCCGCCGAAACGCTGTGCAACACCGGTCTCGTGGTTCTGGCCGGCGAAATCACCACCGACGCCTGCGTCGACTACATCGGCCTGACCCGTGAAGTGCTCAAGCGCATCGGCTACGACAACACCGAATACGGTATCGACCACAAGGGCTGTTCGGTTCTCGTGGGCTACGACAAGCAGTCGCACGACATCGCGCAGGGCGTGGACGCCAAGAACGCCGATCCCCTGACGATCGGCGCCGGCGACCAGGGCCTGATGTTCGGCTACGCCTGCGACGAAACCCCCTCGCTGATGCCCGCGGCCATCTACTACGCGCACCGTCTGATGATGCGTCAGGCTCTGCTGCGCCGCGACGGCACGATGCCCTACCTGCGTCCCGACGCTAAGAGCCAGGTGACGCTGCGCTACGAAAACGGCCGCCCCGTGGCCGCCGACACGATCGTTCTGTCCACGCAGCACTCGCCCGAATGGAGCGAAGGCGCCAAGATGAAGCCCGAATTCATCGAAGCGGTCATTGAAAACATCATCCGCCCGGTGATGCCCGCCGACTGGCTCAAGGACACCAAGTTCCTCGTCAACCCGACCGGCCGCTTCGTCGTGGGCGGCCCGCAGGGCGACTGTGGCCTCACGGGCCGCAAGATCATCGTCGACACCTACGGCGGCAGCTGCCCGCACGGCGGCGGCGCCTTCTCGGGCAAGGACCCGACCAAGGTCGACCGCTCGGCCGCCTACGCCTGCCGCTACGTGGCCAAGAACATCGTGGCCGCGGGTCTGGCCAGCCGCTGCCGGGTTCAGGTCGCCTACGCCATCGGCGTGGCCGAACCGATGAACGTGACGGTGCGCACGATGGGCACGGGCAAGGTCGCCGACGAGGCCCTGTCGGCGGCCGTCCGCAAGGTCTTTGATCTGCGTCCGGGCGGCATCCTGCAGATGCTCGACCTGCGTCGTCCGATCTACTCCAAGACCGCCGCCTACGGTCACTTCGGCCGCGAAGAGCCCGAATTCACGTGGGAAAAGACGGATAAGGCCGACACCCTCAAGGCCATGTTCGCCTAAGACGGGAATCGGCCCCGCCTCCCAACGCCGACAAACGCCTGCAGGCAGTCTTTGCCGCAGGCGTTTTTGTCAGGGCTGGGACGCGGTACGGTAATACCTCAGAAAAAGCGCAATTGTTTTTTGCCGCTCCCCCGTCAAACGCCCCACGTCCCATACACTGTCAAGACCAAAAAAATTTCTTCACTCGGGAGCAACAACCATGAGCAAGCAATCCATCGACACCGTCTGCGTACAGGGCGGCTGGCGCCCCAAGAACGGCGAACCGCGCCAGCTACCGATCGTGCAGAGCACGACCTTCAAATACGACACGGGCGAACTCATGGCCAAACTCTTTGACCTCGAGGCGAGCGGCTACTTCTACTCGCGCCTGCAGAACCCGACCTGCGACTCCGTGGCGGCCAAGATTGCGGCCCTCGAGGGCGGCTGCGCGGCCATGCTCACGAGCTCGGGTCAGGCGGCCAACTTCTTTGCGGTCTTTAACCTGGCCAACGCGGGCGATCATGTGATTGCCCTCTCAACGATCTACGGCGGCACCTTCAACCTGTTTGCCGTCACGATGAAGAAAATGGGCATTGACTTTACGTTCCTGCCCCCCAACTGCACGGACGCCGAACTCGAAGCGGCCTTCCGTCCCGAAACCAAGGCCGTGTTCGGGGAGACGATCTCCAACCCGAGCCTGAACGTTCTCGATATCGAGCGCTTTGCCAAGGCCGCGCACGCGCACGGCGTGCCGCTCATCGTCGACAACACGTTCGCCACCCCGATCAACTGCCGTCCCTTTGAGTGGGGCGCCGACATCGTCACGCACTCGACGACCAAGTACATGGACGGTCACGGCTGCGCCGTGGGCGGCTGCGTCGTTGATTCGGGCAAGTTCGACTGGACGGCGCACGCCGACAAGTTCCCGGGCCTGACCACGCCCGACGAGAGCTATCACGGGCTCGTGTACACCGAACGCTTCGGCCTGGAAGGCGCCTTCATCGTCAAGGCCACCGCGCAGCTCATGCGAGACCTTGGCTGCACGCAGTCGCCGCAAAGCGCCTACCTTCTCAATCTGGGCCTTGAGAGCCTGCACCTGCGCATGGCCCAGCACTGCGCCAACGGTCTGGCCGTGGCCAAGTTCCTGCAGCAACATCCGGCCGTGAGCTGGGTGCGCTACCCGGGCCTGGAGTCCGACCCCGAACACGCCCTGGCGCAAAAGTACCTGCCCCACGGCAGCTGCGGCGTGGTGAGCTTCGGTCTGACGAAGGGTCGTCATGCCGCCGAGCAGTTCATGCAGCACCTCAAGATCGCGGCCATCGAAACGCACGTGGCCGACGCGCGCAGCTGCTGCCTGCACCCGGCCAGCACCACGCACCGCCAGCTCACGGATGCGGAGCTGACGGCCTGCGGCATTGCGCCCGAACTCGTGCGCCTTTCCTGCGGCATCGAAGGCACGCAGGATCTGGTCGAGGACATCGCGCAGGCGCTCGAGGCGCTGGCCTAATCGGGGAGCGCGGCATGCCCATTAAGATCCCCAATACCCTGCCCGCCGCCGAGGTGCTCGGGCAGGAAAACATCTTCATCATGAGCGAGGAGCGCGCCCGCCGACAGGACATCCGTCCGCTGCGCATCGTGCTCGTCAATCTGATGCCCGACAAGATCACGACCGAGACGCAGTTTGCGCGCCTTTTGAGCAACACGCCGCTGCAGATCGAGCTCGAGTTCATTCACATGAGCTCGCACGTGAGCCGCCACACCTCCAAGAGCCATCTTGAGAGCTTCTACAAGACCTTCGCAGACATCCGCGATCAGAAGTTCGACGGCATGGTCATCACGGGCGCTCCGGTCGAGCGCATGGACTTTGAGGCGGTCGACTACTGGCCCGAGCTCGTCGAACTCATGGACTGGAGCAAGACCCACGTCTACAGCACCCTGCACATCTGCTGGGCGGCGCAGGCCGGGCTCTACCATCACTTCGGCATTCGAAAGATCCTGCTGCCCGAAAAGCTCTCGGGCGTCTTTGCCCACACCGTCACGCGCCGCAGCAACATGCTCTTTCGCGGCAGCGACGACGTGTTCTGGCTGCCGCACTCGCGCCACACGGGCATCGATGAGGCGGCCGTGCACGCCAACCCGCAGCTCAAGGTCATCGCCGAGTCGGCCAAGGCGGGCATCTTTGCCGTGTCCACCGAAGCGGGCCGTCAGATCTTCTTTACCGGGCACGCCGAATACGACCTCGACACGCTCGATCGGGAATACCGCCGCGACGTCGCCGCGGGCCTGTCGGTGCCCGTGCCCGAAAACTATTACGAAGACAACGATCCGGCCAAGCCCATGCGCATGACCTGGCGGGCGCACGCGCACCTGATGTTCGCCAACTGGCTCAACTACTTCGTCTATCAGGAAACGCCCTTTAACGTACAGGAAATTTCCTAAGCAAAGGCGCACGCGCCAAAGCGGGGCGGCCGGGCCACCGGTCGCCCCATTGTTTTGGCCGGACAGAAAAAAGCCGCCCGCTGGCGGCTCGCGCATCAGGGCAGACCGATGAGCCGCTCGGGATGCGTGTAGATGTTGGCCTTGTTTTCGCGGCAGAAAGCCGCCAAGGTCAGGCGGCACTTTTGGGCGGTCTTTACAGCCAACGCCGTGGGCGCGGAGACGGCAAACAAAATTTCAACGCCGCAGGCGGCGGCCTTTTGCACCATCTCGTAGGAGGCACGCGAGCTCACGAAAAGCGCCCCCTGCCGGCACCCGGTGCGGGCGCGGCAGCCCAAAAGCTTATCGAGGGCCACGTGGCGGCCCACGTCCTCGCGCCCGAAGGCCGCCTGCCCGTCGGGCGTGACCCACACGGCCGAGTGCGTGCCGCCCGTGAGGCTTCGCAAGACCTCGGTCTGCGCCAGACCGGCAAGACCGGCCGCATAGTGCTTCAGATCAAAGCGCTGGGTAAAGGGCAGCGGCGGCAGGGGCCGGACCACCTCACTGAGGCTTTCCGTACCGCAGATGCCGCAGCCGGTGCGGCCCGCCATCGAACGGCGCCGCTCCTTGAGTTTCCAGAAGGACTCGGAGGAGACCTCCAGGCGCACCTCAAAGCCGCCCGAGCAGCCCGGATGCACCTCGATGTCGTAGACGTCGGTGAGATCGCGCACGATGCCTTCGGCCAGGGAAAAACCCAGCGCAAAGTCCTCGAGATGGTCGGGCGTGACCATCATGACCGTGTGCGAGATGCCGTTGTACACGAGGGCCGCGGGCACCTCTTCGATCACAAAGTCGCTCTTGCGCTTACCCTCAAGGGTGAGCACCTCAACCTTGCGCGTGCCCGCGGGAGCCTCCTCGGGCCGGCAGGACGCGCCGCCCGAACCAACCGATGGCGTCATGACCGGATCAGGCGTTGCCGCCCTTGTCCTTGTCGCCTTCGGCCTGCGCGCTCTGATCCTGGTAGACGGCCATCAGTTCGGCGCAGCGCCAGGCTTCCAGATCCGGATCGAAGTCGTCGACTTCAGAGCCGAAAATGGTGGGCGTAGCCGAGCCGCATGCCTTGCACACGTGCAGGCGGTGCTTGTCGTCGCCGTGCATGTGCACGTATTCGAGATCCGAGGTGGCTTCGGTGCCGCACACGGCGCAGCGGATGCGCTCAAACTGCCAGTTGGCGCCGCAGCACGAGCAATACAGGCGCTTGACGTTGCCGTGGTTCTGCGTGGCGCCCACGCCGGCGATGTTGGCGCTCGAGCCGCACACCGGGCAGGTCAGGCTGCGCTCAAAGTGAATGGTGTCGGGAATGAGGCGCTCCATCTCGTTGCTCGCGTCCCAAGCCACGGCGTCAAAGAAGGCGCGCATGGTGTAGGCCGCGGCCGGCAGGAACTGCTCCTGGGCCTTTCCCAGATCCACGCCGCTCTTTTCCATCATGTCCCAGAGCGCGTCGGGATTGTGCGAGAGCACGTCCAGGTTTTCCTGCGTGAAGATCGCTTCGGGCGCGGGCATGCCCTGCCAGGCCGCGTCATTGCCCGAGGCGGCCAGCACGGCCTCGCGAATGGAAGCGAAAACCCTCAGAAAGTCCGCCTGAGGCAGCGCGACGGTGTGCACGTCGAAAAGCTTGCGACGACCGTGCAGCGCATCGGACAGTTCCTCTTTGGTCCACTCGGGCTCCACAATGTGCAGTTCGGCCTTGGCCTTGGCGGCGGCGCGAATCATAGCCAGATAGGGATCCTCGGCCGGATTGAGGTTGGCTTTGGCAAACAGGCGGTCGAGCTTTTTTGCGTTGAGCATATAAATTCGGTTTTCCTATTCTTCAATCAAAAAGTGCGTGAGTGCGAATCCGCGCTCACGCACTGCTTTAAGACGGATTATGAATCAACTGTCCGTCGTCGGCGATTACTTGCCGGTCTTGGTGTCGGGCACTTCGGTCACGTTCTTACCCAGAGCGATCTCTTCGTTGGCCCAGTAACCCCAGTGGTAGACCGCGTCGGATTCGGAGACCTTGCCGTCGCCAAACATGATGCGGTGCGTGCCGCGGTAGGGCTGGAAGATACCGGCACCGAGGTAGATGTGCGCGATACCCACGAAGACCGTCAGGAAGAAGAAGACGTCGTGCAGGAACTTGGCCGTCAGGAACACTTCGGGCGAAACGTCCATACGCCAGCCGCCGTTGGGCAGGATGCCCGTCTTGACCCACATGACCATGCCGGTAATGGCCATCATCACGCAGAAGAAGAGCAATGCACCGTCAGCCAGACGCTGAGCGGACTTGACGTGGTGCTGCGGGGGCATATGCACCTTGGACGGGGCAAAGAGGTACAGCGGGAACTTCATGGCCCAGGCCACGTCGTCCTTGTCCCACTTGCCGAAGATGTCTTCCTTAAAGAGGTGCACGAAACCCTTGGGGCTCTTGAGAACCGCAAAGAGGGGCACCAGGATGAACGGCACGGCCAGCACGCGATGCAGCATGCGCATGGCGTACGTGAAATCGCCGCCCATGATGCCGCCGCCCAGAGAGGGCACGAACACGAACAAACCCGAGATCGCCAGTAGGATGCAGCCGATGGCGGCCACACCGTGCGTGACGCGAGTCAAAAGCGAATGACGCTGAATGTAGCGAGTCATGTTTTTTACTCCTTGAGGGACTTATTCGGAATCACGCTTGAGCGCGGCAGCGACTTCGCGGTCGGCCTTTTCGCGCTGTTCCGGCGTCCAGTGTTTCTTGGCTTCCTCGACCGTCATTTCGTCACGACGGTAGCCGCGGGCGGCAACGAGCGAAGCGGCCAGACCGAGGACCACGGCGGCGGTGCCCACGCCCGTGACGGCGCGCATCGTCGTACCCATGGTGATCACTTCACGCTTGACCGGGTTGGTCGGCAGACCATAGGCCTCGTGACCGTGCTTGCACACCGTCAGGGTATGCAGACCGCCCATTTCCTTTTCGCCGTACAGCTCGGCCTTCTCGAACCCCTTCTTCTTGAGGAATTCGACGCGCTTGCGACCCTTTTCGATCATTTCGTCGCGCGGGCCGAAGGCCAGGGCTTCGGGCTGGCAGGTCTTAACGCAGGCCGGGATGCCGCCTTCTTCGAGGCGATCCAGGCACAGCGTGCACTTGTCCACGCGCTTGTCGGTCGGACGGAAGCGCGGCACATCGAACGGGCAGGCCGACTGGCAGTACGTGCAGCCGTTGCACTTGTCCGTGTCGAAGGCGACGACGCCGCTTTCGGTCTTGTACAGCGCCCCAGAGGAGCACACGTCCACGCAGGCCGCGTCCGTGCAGTGGTAGCAGGAACGGCGACCGATCGCGAAATTGAGCGGCTGGAACTTGTTGCCCGATTCGTGTTCGGCAAACGTCATGATCAGACGCGTATCGCCGTTCAGATCCATGGGCGACTGGTAGCTGCCCGAGAAGGGAACTTCATTGAGTCCCAACGGGGCGGGCAACTGGTTCCACTGCTTGCACGCAACCTGGCAGCCCTTGCAGCCCGTGCAGTGCGATGCGTCAAACAAGATGGCGACTTCTTTACTCTTGGCCATTATTTTCTCCTTGTCTCACTGTCAGCGGGCAGGTTCCAGGTTCACAAGGAAGGCCTTGTATTCCGGAATCCACGAGTTGGGGTCGCCGACGTTGGGCGTGAGGTCATTGACGTTGTCGCCGGTGGCGTACTTACCGACCCACGAGAAGTGGTGCGGCATACCCACGACGTGCGTCAGCTTGCCGTCGATCATCATCGGCTTCATGCGCTTGGTCACCATCGCAGCCACCTTGACGTCGCCGCGGTTGTTCCAGACGCGAACCATCTGACCGTTCTTGATGCCCTTTTCCTTGGCGAGCTCTTCACTGATTTCAATGAAGTTGCAGGGGCTGATTTCGTTGAGCCAGGGCACATTACGGGTCTGCGTGCCGCTCTGCCAGTGTTCGACCACAGAGTAGGTCGTCACGACATACGGATAATCCTTGGCGTTGCCGCGCTTGACGGAGGGATCCTTCGTAAAGAGCGCGCACGGATTGCCGCCGGCGCCGTTGAGCAGGTTCTTGACCGGCGTTTCATGCGGTTCGAAGTGCTCGGGCAGCGGGCCGTCGCCCATCGGGTACGCAAACAGACGAGCCTGCTGTTCCCAGGTCATGAAGAAGGCGTTGCGATCGGGCGGCAGAGCCGTAACGAAGTCGCCGACGTCGTTCTGCCGCCACTTGCCGTCCTTCCATTCGACGAGGACGCGGTTGGGGTTGTAGGGCTTGCCGTTGGCGTCGGCCGAAGCGCGGTTGTAGAGCACGCGACGGTTGGCCGGCCAGGCGAAGGACCACTGCGGGAACAGGCCCAGACCCGTGGGGTCGGACTTGCTGCGGCGGGTCATCGGCTGCTTCATCGGATCCATCTTGTCGGCTTCGTTGTTGTAGTAGCCGGAGAAAATCCAGATGCCGCAGGCGGTGCTGCCGTCGGCCTGCAGAAGGCCGTAGCCGGGCAGCAACTTGCCGGTGTTGACGTCGTAGCCGTTCAGGGCCCAGCACAGGGCACGGATGTCGGGCTTGCCGTCGATCGTGTAGTCCATGTTGGTCTTGAGAATCTGGTCTGGGCAGGCGCCGCCTTCCTTCTCATAGAGCGAGCGGATCGCACCCCAGAGCAGCATGAGCTGATCGAAGTCGCTCTTGCATTCTCCCGGCGGTTCGACGGACTTCTCACGCCACTGGATCCAGCGGCCGGAGTTGTTGATCGAGCCGGTCTTTTCGAAGATCAGAGCCGCGGGCAGGAAGTAGCACTCGGTCTTGATTTCTTCGGGCTTCATGTCCGGAGCGTTCCAGAATTCGGCCGTTTCGGTGTAGAACCAGTCGGTCACCACGAGCCAGTCAAGCTTGGCCATCGACTGACGGGCGTGCTTGGCGTTCGGGGTGGAGTGAGCCGGGTTCATGCCCCAGCAGAAGTAGCCCTTGATCTTCTCGTCACGCATCTGATTGAACGTCATGATGGTCGAGTAGTCGCCGTACGAGAGCTTCGGGCTGATCTTGGGCAGCAGGTCGTAGCAGTAGTCGTTGTCGACCGTGGCGTTCTTGCCGAACCATTCCTTCAGAGCCGAGACCCAGAACTTGGGCTTGTTGCTGTAGTAGCCGGCCGCGTAGGTTTCCACCGCGAGGTAGTCGGCAAGGGTCGGATGGCTCTTGCCCGTGGGCCAGGACAGGTAACCCGGGGCCTGGTGCACGGAGGCGCCCACGTCGGTCGAGCCCTGAACGTTGGGTTCGCCGCGCAGCGCGTTGATGCCGCCGCCGGCGATGCCGATGTTGCCGAGCAGCAGCTGCACGACGCACATGATGCGGCAGTTCTGCGAGCCGTAGGTGTGCTGGGTTTCGCCCAGAGCGTAGAGGATGGAACCGGCCTTGTCGGCGCGGCCCGTGGAGGCGTAGGTTTCGTACACCTTCATGAGCACGTCATGATCCATACCGGTGATGCGCTCGACCATTTCCAGCGTGTAGCGGGCGTAGTGAGCCTTCATGACGTTGATGACGCAGCGCGGATCCTGCAGCGTTTCGTCACGCTTGAGAACCTTCAGAGCGGGCGTCTTGAACTTGGGCGTGCCCGGCTTGTTGACCCAGGCAAAGGCCGAGCCTTCGGCGGTGTTCCAAACCTGCTTCTTTTCGACGTCGTAGCCCCAGGACTCGTTGTCGTACTTTTCCCTGACCGGATCCCAGCCCGAGAACAGACCGGAGTTCGGATCGAACTTGTAGTCGTCGCGCAGCAGGCAGGCCGCGTTGGTGAAGTTGACGATGTAGTCCTTGTGATAGAGCTCGTTCTGCAGGATGTAGTTGATCATGCCGCCGAAGAAGGCGATGTCGGTACCCGGACGCAGACGGCCGTAGATGTCGGCCTGGGCGGCCGAGCGCGAATAACGCGGATCGATCACGATCCACGTGGCGCCGCGGTCCTGAGCGCGTTCGACCCAGCGCGAGCTCAGCGGATGGTTTTCCACGTTGTTCGAGCCGATCGTCATGATCACGTCGGAGTTGGCAAAGTCGCACCAGTGGCTCGTCATCGAGCCGCGGCCGAAGGTCGGCGCCAGACCGGAAACGGTCGAGGAGTGGCACACGCGCGTCTGGTTGTCGATGGCCACGATGCCCAGGGAGCGGGCGAACTTCTGAACGAGCCAGCCTTCTTCGTTGTTGAGCTGAGCCGCGCCCATCGAGGCGATGCCGTCGCAACGGTTGACGGTCACGCCGTCTTCCTTTTCCACGAAGCTTTCATCGCGCGTCTTCTTGACGTGACGGGCGATTTCCGACAGGGCCTGATCCCAGGAAAGGCGCTCCCACTTCTTGGAGCCGGGACGGCGCACCATCGGGTACAGAACGCGGTTGGGGTGAGCCGACACCGTACGGTCCGGGTTGACGACATTGCGAAGACCCCACATGCCGGCGCCCTTCGGGCACAGACCGCCGAGGTTAACCGGATGGTCCGGGTCGCCCTCAAGGTTGATCAGTTCGCCGTTGCGCGACGAACAAATCGTGCCGCAACCGCCGGAGCAGTAGCAGCAGATGTTGGTGACTTCTTTAACATTTTCAAGCTTGTAGGGGCCTTTCAGGCAGTCAGCCTCGGCGCGCGCGGCACCCGAGGCGAGAGCGGCGGCACTGCCGCTACCGACGGCCAGAAGAGATCGCTTGAAAAAACTTCTGCGGGAAAGTTCCATTTGGTTCTCCTTACCGGGCGACAGTCCGCTTGAAAACTGTTTTGGGGAGTGGACAAGGACAGGCACCCGAGGTGCCGTCATCGTCGCGCTGCAGCCGTCGACCGAAGATTCAGCAGCCGATCCTATGGACAAAAGGACCGGGCACTGCGCAGTTTCGAGGAGCGGCCCTTTTTCGTCAATTCGCCATAAGTGGAAACTTTTTTGCCCTTCCAACCGCTATTACTTCAAGTAAATAACCCTCTTTCTCCCCCCATTCGGTCGATGTAAATTTCATTGCTTTTCAATTTATTATCAGTGACTTAATACGTTCATCATCCGTTTTATCAAAGCCCGCATCCTATACGAAGGGATTAGTTTTAATACAAATTAATACACCCCTTGGCCCAAAGAGGAGCAACAACCTCCGCCCTTCAGGCTACAACGAACGCCCTTTCGTGTTTTTCCCAGATTTTTGACGCCGCTCAGAGCCCCCCCGTGAAAGATCGGTGCGGCAAGCACGCTTTGCCCGTATTTCAACGACTTAAGCGCCCCGCGGCGGTAAACTTCGGGCTTGCGTTTTTTCCGCCTCCGCTTCTGATCGGCGGAACTCACCACACAAGGACAACACCTCTCATGCGAGTCTTAACCGGCATCAACACCACGGGCACGCTTCACCTGGGCAATTACTGCGGCGCCATCCGCCCCTGCGTTCAGGCCTCCAAGCGCGACGACGTGGAAAGCTTCTTTTTCATGGCCGACTTGCATGCGCTCATCAAATGCAAGGATCCCGACCGCATCGAACAGAGCCGCATGCAGATTGCGGCCAGCTGGCTGGCCAGCGGCCTGGATCCGGAACGCGTCACGTTCTATCGGCAAAGCGACATTCCCGAGATTCCCCTTTTGAACTGGATGCTCTCGTGCGTGTGCTCCAAGGGCCTGATGAACCGCGCCCACGCCTACAAGGCGTTCCTCGAAGCCAATGAGGGAGCGGGCGAAGAGCCGGACGCGGGCGTGTCCATGGGGCTGTTCTGCTACCCCGTTCTGATGGCCGCCGACATTTTGATGTTCAACGCCGACCGGGTGCCCGTCGGCCGCGACCAGATCCAGCACCTCGAGATGGCCCGCGACATGGCCGTGCGCTTTAACAACACGTACGGCCGCGGCAAGGACTTTTTCGTGCAGCCCTTCGAGCAGATCGAAGAGAACGTGGAAATCCTGCCGGGTCTGGACGGCCGCAAGATGAGCAAGAGCTACAACAACGTCATTCCGCTCTTTGAAGGCGGCGAAAAGGCCCTGCGCGAAGCCATCGGCCGCATCGTCACCGACAGTAAGCTCCCGGGCGAGGCCAAGGACCCCGACAGCACGTCCCTGACGCGCATCTACGAGGCCTTCGCCACCAAGGACGAGTACGAGGCCTTCCGAGGCGAACTCATCGGCGGCATGGGCTGGGGCGAGGCCAAGAAGGCGCTCGTCGAGCGCATCAACGCCGAAATCGGCCCCATGCGCGAAAAGTACGAGTACTACGTCTCGCATCCGGCCGAGCTCGAAGACATCCTGCAGACCGGCGCCGCCAAGGCGCGCAAGATCGCCACGCCCTTTATCGAAGAGCTGCGCCACGCCGTGGGTCTGCGCAGCTTTGCCGCCGTTGGCCAAGCCAAGACGGTCGGCGTCTGCGACAAGCAGCAATCGAGCAAGCCCCTGGGCGTCATCAAGCAGTACCGTGAAGCCGACGGCCTCTTTTACTTCAAGCTCACCGAAGGCGCGACCACACTTCTGACCTCCGAGGGCTTTGCCAACGGGCGCGACGCGGGCATGGCCGTGGGCAAACTCAAGGCCCAGGGCCTGACGGACACGGCGGGCGTGACGCTGTGCGAGGGCGTCACCCGCGAGCGCGTCAACGCCACGCTGGCGGCCATGCGTGCGGCCGACGAGGAAAAGAAAAAGGCCAAGGCCGCCAAGGCCTAAAGCCAAAAAATCCTGCCCCACCGCACAGGCGACCTGAGGCGGGACACAGGCCGCGGCGCTTGCCGCGGCCGACAAAAAAGGGCGCAGTCCTTTAACGGAGTGCGCCCTTTTCTTTGCAGCCTAAAAAAATTAGGCCACGGCCACCATCACGGAGGAGGCCTTGATCACGGCGTAGGCTTCGCCGCCGACCTTCAGGCCAAGGTTCTTGGCCGAAGCGGTCGTGATCGAGGAAACGATCTTTTCCTTGGCTTCGGTTTCGATCGTCACTTCGGTCGTCACGGGGCCTTCCTTGATGGCGATGATGGTGCCCTTGAGGCAGTTGCGAGCGGAAATCTTCATGGCGTTACTCCCAAAAATTCAATCCATGTTGATGACTGAAGCGCCGCCCTCACGGCGGATCGCTTCAAAAACGGCGAAGTTTATAAACCATTGTTTGGCGCTGCTCAAGGGGTTTTCCATAGGACATACCCGCGTTTTTACCAATCGGAACAGCGCCTGTTCCAAAAAAAAATGGGGCTCGCCCCGGCGCCGTTGCGGCGCATGAAGGCAAAGCCCCGACCCAGGAAAACGAACCGTTTTGACCGACCGTGCGCTCCCTCCCCAATAAAGAAGCTTTGTTTGCCCGGCCGATGACGGAGAACCGTGGCGAGGAACATTCCGATCGGGCTGCCGGCGTGGCGCCGCGCTTGCGATTGACCCGAAATGCATCGCCGCAATAGCGTTATACCTAAAATGAATAGCGATTGCAAGTCCTCTGTTTTTTGGGGATCGACGGGACGCCGGACAAAAAGAAACGGCCCAGCGGAAACACTCTCCCGTCGGGCCGTTGTCGGCGAAACGTCAGGGCCGCTTAGGCGCGCTTGACGATCGGCGCGGCGTCGCGCAGCTTGAGCACGCAGTGGTAGACCACCAGCACCGCCAGCACGATGAGGGCGGCGGCAACCACGAACTGCAGACCGTGGATGAGCCACACGAAGGTGCCGTCCATCCAGGCGCGCACGATGCGGATGATGGCCTGCACGAGGGCGGTCATCGTCACGACGAACATGATCGTCATGGGCGCGTAGAGCATCCAGCCCTTGCGGCCGGTCGACTTAAGGTACACGGCCATGCCGGTGAGCACCAGAGCCGAGAGCAGCTGGTTGGCCGAACCAAAGAGCGGCCAGACGCTCATGTAGCCGGCCATGCAAAGCGCATAGCCCGCGATCAGCGTCAGGCACGTCGAAAACACCGTGTTGGTAAAGAGCTTTTGAACCGCGGTCTTTTCCTTGCCCGGTTCGGGCGTAAAGAGTTCCTGCAGCGACATGCGGCCGATGCGGGCCACCGCGTCCACGGAGGTCAGCGCCAGAGCCGAGACGCACATCGTCAGGATGCAGGCGGCCACCTGCTGGGGCACGCCGAAGATTTCCGTCAGGAAGGCGGCCACGGAGCCCGAGAAGGTCTGGAAGGGCGTGCCCGAGGGCAGCACGCCGTCGGTGGCGGCCGCGCACACGACGATGAGGGCCACCACGCCGAGCACCACTTCCAAGCACATGGAGCCGTAGCCGACCATGCGCATGTCCTTTTCATTGGAAATCATCTTCGAGCTCGTGCCCGAGCTCACCAGAGAGTGAAAGCCCGAGACGGCGCCGCAGGCGATCGTCACGAAAAGAATCGGGAAGAGGTCGAGGTTATTGACCGTAAAGCCCGTAAAGGCCGGCATGTTGATCGAGGGGTTCTGAATGAACACGCCGATCACGCCGGCGATGATCATGCCGATCAGCAGGAACATCGACAGGTAGTCGCGCGGCTGCTTCAAAAGCCACATCGGCATCACCGACGCGGCAAAGAGGTAGGCGAAGACCACATAGCGCCAGGTTTCGGCATCGGCGTAGACGGGCAGGTAGATGCCCGCGGTCACCATCGCGACCATCAGCACGACGCCGACCACGAACTGCACGCCCGAGGAAGGCTTGCGGTACTTGAGGTACAGACCGAAGAGCACGGCCACGAACATGTACAGCAGCGAAATCGACGCGGCGGCCGCGTTGGGCATGACTTGCGTGCCGTCCTTGGCGTAGCCGTTGAACGTATTGGCCACCATGTCGCAGAAGGCGGCGATCACGAGCAGCGTAAAGAGCCAGCAAAAGAGCAAAAAGAGCTGACGGCCCGTGCGGCCCACGTAGGACTCGATGATCATGCCGACGGACTTGCCGCCGTTTTTGACGGACGCATACAGGGCCGAGAAGTCCTGCACGGCGCCGAAGAAGATGCCGCCGATGATCATCCACAACAGAGCCGGAGCCCAGCCGAACATGGCGGCGATGATCGGGCCGGTGACGGGACCCGCGCCCGTAATGGACGTGAACTGGTGCGCAAACACCACCCAGCGCGACGCCGGGGTAAAATCCTTGCCGTCGTTTTTCTCCACGGCCGGCGTGGGGCGGTTCGGATCGATCCCCCACGTTTTTTCCAACCACCGCGCATAGCCGAAATAACCAAAGGCCAAGGCCACGATGGCGATCATCATGATTCCGATCCCGGTCATGATTGTGACTCCCTAAAATTTTTGTGTTTTCCACGCCGACCGCCTATGAGTGGCGTTTTTTCGGCGCAATAGTCCGCATCTTACGCCGAATGGACGATTACACTAACGTTCACTCACACTTTTTCAGCTAGAGAAATTCCATGACTTTCTTTTCTCCCTCCTACGTCACGGACTCCCCGGCCAGTATCGGAAATGTGGAGTTCGGCACGCCCCCCGTCAAAATCCTCTCGAGCGTGTGTGGCCGCAATGCCGAGGAAATGATCGAACAGGCCAAGGCGATCGAAGAGGCCGGCGCCGACGTCATCGAATGGCGCGCGGACTACTTTGACGAGGCGGGCGACTGGCGCGAGGCCGTGCGCCAAATGAAGGCGGCCGTCGCCAAGCCGATCCTCTACACCTTCCGCACCCGTGCCGAAGGCGGCGTGTGCACCACTCCCCTGTCGGATACGTCCTACCGCAAAAAGGTGATCGAGGCAATCGAGTCCGGGCTCTTTGAAGCCGTGGACATTGAGATTGCCCGCGGCCGAGCCGAGCAGCTCGTTGATGCGGCCCGGCAAGCCGGCGTCACGAGCATCGTGAGCTGGCACTACCTTGACCCCGAATGGCTCAAAGCCGACGATGTCTCCGACGACACCTTTGTGCGTCTGGCCCAAATGACTGAAGTCAACCCCGACATCGTCAAGATCGCCGTCATGCCCACCAAAGCCAATGACATCACCTACTTTATGGATTCGGTGGCCCTCTGGACGGACACGTATCAGCCCCCGGTTATCGCCATGTGCATGGGCAAAGTCGGCGCCCTCACGCGTGTGGGGGCCTCGGCCTTCGGCTCGTGCGCGACCTTTGCGAGCGCCGCGCAGACCTCGGCCCCGGGGCAGCTTGATGTGGCCACGACCCGCAAACTGCTTGAGCTTTTCTCCGACGATCCCGAGATCATCCGGCCCGAGTAAGTTTTTGCGCTTTTCTTGATCTGGGCAAAAGGGCGCCTTTCCCGCCGAGGCAATCGGGAAGGCGCCTTTTTTATAATTTTTTGGTTGCGCCGACGGTCTCTGTGCCGGAGCCCCGGCCAAGCATCCATTGGAGAAGAGACAAAATGAAAACCTACGACTTTGCCTACGGCCGCGGCCGCAAACAGTTCTCGATCGACGAGAGCCTGGTTCTCAAGGAAGTTCGCACCGAAGAATTCACGCCGATGAGCGACGTCAAGCAGGGCGTGCTCGATGCGATCTACAACCCGATCGGCTGCGAGGCGATCGACAAGATCATCAAGCCGGGCGACACGGTGGCCTTCATCTGCAACGACCCGACGCGCGTGGCCAACAGCTTTGACTTCATGCCCGTGCTCGTCAACGAGATGAACAAGCTCGGCGTCAAGGACGAAGACATGCACATCGTCTTTTCACTGGGCACGCACCGCGACATGACGCATGAGGAAATGGTCGAAGCCGTGGGTCCGGAAGTGTCCTCGCGCCTGAAGATGTACAACAGCACGGCCACCAAGGACGAAGACTTCGAATACTTCGGCACGACGAGCCGCGGCACGCCGGTGTGGATCAACAAGCACCTGTGCCACGTCGATCACGTGATTCTCACGGGCACGATCGTGCACCACTACTTCTCGGGCTACGGCGGCGGCCGCAAGGCCATTTTGCCCGGCTGCGCCGCGATGGAAACCGTGCGCGTCAACCACAGCTTCATGCTCGACAAGAACGCGGCCCTCGGCCGCACCGTCGGCAACCCCTGCTACGAGGATCAGATGGAAGGCGTGGCGCTTTTTGCCAAGGGCCGCTCGCTTTTCCTCTTTAACGCCATTCTCAACGCCAAGCACCGGTTCCTGCGCATGTTCGCGGGCGACTACATCGCCGCGCACAAGGAGGCGTGCAAGTTCGTCGACGAAGTCTACGGCTGCGTGATTCCCAAGCTCGCCGACCTCGTGATCGCCTCGTGCGGCGGCTATCCCAAGGACATCAACGTCTATCAGATGCAAAAGACGATGGACAACGCCATGTGCGCCGTGCGCGAAGGCGGTGTGGTGATTCTGCTGGCCGACTGCGAGGAAGGCTCGGGCTCGAAGGTGCTCGAAGAAACCTTCCGTCGCCTCAAGACCCCCGAAGCGATCAAGGCCGAACTCGAGGCCAACTTCCGCATCGGCGCCAACAAGGCCTTTGCCATCACGCGTCCGATCTCGCACGCCCGCTACATTCTGGTGACGCGTCTGGATCGGCAGCTCGCCAAGGACATGCTCTTTTCGGGCGCCGTCGACACGGTCGAGGAAGCGCTTGAAATCGCCAAGCAGTACGTCGGCGACAAGCCCTCGATCATTCTGATGCCCGAAGGCAGCCTCACGGTTCCGCGCGTGGCATAACGCCTCTCGGGCCATTGTTTGCCCGATTGTCGCCCATTGAGCCCGTGCCCGCCCCCGACGGGGTCCGCGCGGGCTAAATTTTGAGCAAGCTCCCCAACCGTTTGCCGCCCTATGTCCGAAACCTTCTCGCCCTGCATTCGTTTTGATCTGGCCCGCAGCGCCCGCATCGGTCTGCCCGAGGCGGTGTTCTGCGAGGGCAAGCCCCGCCGCGCCCTGCACACGCTGCTCACCCGTTTTGCCCAAGACAAAGCCACGCCCATTCTCTTTACGCGCCTTGACGAAGCGCTCTACCGCTCCTTTGAGGAAGAGATCACGCGCGTGTACGACTACGACCCCTTAAGCCGCACGGCCTGGAACGCCAAACTGCCCGCACGCCCCGAGGGCAAAGCCGCGATCGTCTCGGCGGGCACGGCCGACGGCGCCGTGGCGCGCGAGGCCGCACGAACGCTCACGTACCTGGGCTGGCGTTGCGAACTGTTCGAAGACTGCGGCGTGGCCGGTCTGTGGCGCATTCAAAGCGTCATCGATGAAATCAACACGGCCGACGTGATCGTCGTGACCGCCGGGCTTGACGCCGCCCTGGCCAGCGTGCTCGGGGGCCTGACGCACCGCCCGCTCATTGCGGTGCCCACATCCGTGGGATACGGCGTGGCGCAGGGCGGACAGGCGGCCTTGAGCAGCATGCTGAGCTCGTGTGCGCCGGGCGTGGCCGTCATGAACATCGACAACGGGTACGGGGCCGCCTGCGCCGCCGCCCGCATTCTCAACGCCGTTTATCCGAGCAAGGACTGAAAATGCCGCATGAACACTCCCACAGCGCCGCGAGCGCCATCTCCCGCCCCGTGCTGACCGTCCGCGTGCACGCCGGCCTGAATGCCGGCAACCTTCTGGCCGGTCTTTTTGCCGTGAGCGGCATATCCCGCTTTTACAGCGCCGATGCCTTTTTCAAGAGCGTCTTTGCCGGCGCGCAGGCCGCCTTGTCTGTCAAGCCCGTGAGCGTGTGCGGCATCGGCGGCGTGACGGCCGTCTTTTCTCTGCCCGAGCAGGGGCACGAGCACGGCCACGTGCACCGCGCTCCGGCCGAGATCCTGCACTACTACGAAACGGCCGCGTCATTGTCCGAAGGGGCCCTGGAACTGGCCTCGCGCATTTGGCTCACGCTGGCGCAGGCCGAGGCGTCCGTGCACGGCGTGCCGCTTGAGGCCGTGCACTTTCACGAAGTCGGCCGCATGACCAACATCTGGGCCGTGGGTCTGATTGCCGAACTCTTTGCCGCGCTCAACCCGGTGCGCTTCGTCTCGTCCTCGCTGCCGCTGGCCGACGGCACGGTGCGCTGCGCGCACGGCCTCGTGCCCAATCCGGCGCCCGCCACCCTGGCGCAGCTCGAGGGCGTGTCGGTGCGCGCCTACGAGGGCAGCGGCGAAACCGTCTCGCCCACGGGGCTGGCCATCCTCAAGGGACTCGGCGCCCAATTCGGCGCCTGGCCCGAAATGAGCGTCACGCGACAGATCACCGCCTTTGCCGAGGGCAAGGTCTTTGAAGGCGCCAACGGCCTCGTGTTTGCCATGGGCCGCGCGCTCTAGGGCCGCTTCAGAGCGCACCACATGCAAACGGCGCGCCGAATTTACAATCGGTGCGCCGTTGCCTTTTGAGGGCCGCCGTCCCCCTCCTTATCCGCCTTAGAACGGGAGCTTGACGCTCGGATCCACGGACAAAATGAACTTGGCAAAACGATCCTTGATGCGCGAGAGCGCTTCGGGCGTATCGCCCTCGACTCGGATCACGGCCACGGGCGTGGTGTTCGAGGAGCGCGCCAACGCAAAGCCGTCCTTAAATTCCACGCGCAACCCGTCGATGAGAATCACGTCTTCGGCGTCGTCGAACTTGGCCGCTTCGCGCAGCTTTTCAATGAAGGCCTTGTTCTGCCCTTCCTTTTCAAATTCGATGTGCAGTTCGGGCGTGTTCACGGCCGTGGGAAGTGCATCCAAAACGGCCGACGGATCGGTGCTGCGGCTCACAATCTCAAGCAGGCGCGCGGCCGCGTACATGCCGTCGTCAAAACCCGGCCAGCGGCCGTCGTTGAAAAAGAGGTGGCCGCTCATTTCGCCCGCAAAGGGAGCGCCCGTTTCGCGCAAGCGGGCCTTGACGAGCGAGTGGCCCGTGGCGCTGATCGTGGGCACGCCGCCGCGCTCGCGGATCCAGGGCACCAGCGCGCGGGTGCACTTGACGTCGTAGATGATCTGAGCGCCCGGATGGCGCTTGAGCACATCCTCGGCAAAAAGCATCATCTGACGGTCCGGATAAATGATGTGGCCCGTGCGGGTCACCACGCCGAGGCGGTCGGCGTCGCCGTCAAAGGCAAGGCCGAGTTCGGCATCGCCCTTTTGCACCGCGGCAGTGAGGTCCGTGAGGTTGGCGGGCTTGCTCGGATCGGGATGGTGATGCGGAAAGTTGCCGTCGATTTCAAAGTAAAGCGGCTCGACCTCGACGCCCAGCCCCTTGAATAGGCGCGCCGCCAGGGGGCCGGCCACGCCGTTGCCGCAGTCCACAGCCACCTTCATGGGGCGGGCGAGCTTGACGTCGCCGAGAATTTTTCCCAGATAGGCGGGCGTGACGTCCACTTCTTCAATGCGGCCGGGCTTGTCGGCCTTGACGACGTCGCCGGCTTCAATCGCGTCGGCGATGGAGGCGATCTCGTGCCCGAAAAGCGTCAGGCCCCCGAGCATCATCTTCAGGCCGTTGTACTCGGACGGGTTGTGCGAGCCCGTGACGGCCACGCCCGAGCCGCAGCCGAAATGGTGCGTGGCAAAGTACAGCACCGGCGTGGGCACCATGCCGATATCCTTGACGTTCACGCCGGCCGAGACGATCCCCCGCATGAGCGCGCCCGTCAGCGAAGGCCCCGACAGACGCCCGTCGCGGCCGACGCACACCGTGTCGATGCCCTTGCGGACGGCCCAGGTGCCGAGCACCTCGCCGACGGCACGCACCACCTCTTCGGTGAGGGTCTTGCCCACGATGCCGCGGATGTCATAGGCCTTGAAAATGGGACGATCAAGCTGCATAAATTTTCTCCTGACGCCTGTCGGTTTTGTCTTCGGATGTTGGGATTGTAGACAGTTCGACTTTTGCCAAGGCCCCGAAGTTGTTTTCGTCTTTTGCAGCCGCGTGCGTCCGTTGAAGGCGCGTTTGCCCTCGGAAGGCGAAAAACGGCCGCGCAAAGACTGTGCGCAGGCATTAAAATGTGTCTCCATTGTCTCAAAGCCATCCGCTTTGAACGGCTTGGCTCGGTCCGAGACGGACCGAAACGGAAAAACCGAAAACCGGAGCAACTATGCGTACCACTTACTGTGGCTTGGTCGATGAGAAGCTGATCGGCCAGACTGTCACCCTTTACGGGTGGGCACACCGTCGTCGCGACCACGGCGGCGTGATTTTTATTGACTTGCGCGACCGTGAAGGCCTCGTTCAGGTGGTTTGCGATCCGGACCGCCCCGATGTGTTCGCTACGGCCGACAAGATCCGCAACGAATTCTGCCTTTCCGTGGTCGGCACCGTGCGCGCCCGCCCCGAAGGCACCAAGAACGAACACCTGATCTCGGGCGGCGTCGAAGTTCTGTGCAAGGAACTCGAAATCCTCAATCCGTCCCTGCCGCCCCCCTTCCAGCTCGACGACGACACGGTGAGCGAATCGGCCCGTCTGACCTACCGCGTGCTCGACCTGCGCCGTCAGCAGATGCAGAACAACCTCAAGCTGCGCTTTAAGGTGACGCAGGCCTTCCGTCACTTCCTCGACGAGAACGGCTTCATCGACATCGAAACGCCGTTCCTGACCAAGTCCACGCCCGAAGGCGCCCGCGACTACCTCGTGCCCTCCCGCACGATGGACGGCCACTTCTTCGCGCTGCCGCAGTCGCCGCAGCTGTTCAAGCAGCTGCTGATGGTCGCCGGCTTTGACCGCTACTATCAGATCGTCAAGTGCTTCCGCGACGAAGACCTTCGTGCCGACCGTCAGCCCGAATTCACGCAGGTTGATATTGAAACCTCCTTCCTGAAGGAAGAGGAAATCCGCGACATCATGGAACAGCTCATCCGCCGCGTCTTCAAGCAGGTTCTCGACGTGAACCTCGAGGCCGACGGCAAACGCTTCCTCGTGATGCCCTACAAGCAGGCCATGGCCGACTACGGTTCGGACAAGCCCGACCTTCGCGTCAAGCTCAAGCTCGTCGAAGTCACGGACATCGTGGCCGACAGCCAGTTCAAGGTCTTTACGGCCGTCAAGTCCCTGCACAACGGCAAGGTCGTGGCGCTGCGCGTTCCGGGTGCCGCCGCCATGCCGCGCTCGGAAATCGACGGCTACACGGAATTTGTCAAGATCTACGGCGCCAAGGGCCTGGCCTACATCAAGATCAACGACGTGACCGCCGGCCGCGAAGGCATGCAGGGTCCCGTGGTCAAGAACCTCTCGGACGAAATCGTCGCCAAGATTGTTGAAGTCACCGGCGCTCAGTCCGGCGACGTGATCTTCTTCGGCGCCGACAAGGCCAAGATCGTCTACGACAGCCTCGGCGCTCTGCGTCTGAAGATCGGTCACAGCGAATTCGGCAAGAAGCACGGCCTGTTTGAAGACGCCTGGCGTCCGCTGTGGGTCATCGACTTCCCGATGTTCGAGTACTCCGAAGAGGATCAGCGCTGGGTCGCCTGCCACCATCCCTTCACGAGCCCGAAGGACGAATGCGTGGACATGCTCGAAACCGATCCGGAAAACTGCTACGCCAAGGCCTACGACATGGTTCTGAACGGCTGGGAAATCGGCGGCGGCTCCGTGCGTATCCACCGTGCCGACGTTCAGAGCAAGGTGTTCAGCGCCCTGAAGATCGGTCCGGAAGAAGCCCGCATGAAGTTCGGCTTCCTGCTCGACGCCCTTCAGTTCGGTGCGCCTCCCCACGGCGGCATCGCCTTCGGTCTGGACCGCATCGTCACCATGATGACCGGTGCGCCGTCCATCCGTGATGTGATTGCCTTCCCGAAGACGCAGCGCGCCCAGTGTCTGCTCACCGGCGCTCCGAGCCCGGTCGACGAAAAGCAGCTGCGCGAACTGCACATTCGCCTGCGCAACGAACCCAAGAAGGATTAATCGCCTTCACGGAAAGACTCGGGGAAAAGCCTCTTTTCCCCGAGGCCACACGGCTCGACAAAGCTTGCTTTGCCGGGCCGTTGTTTTTGGTGCAATCGGAAACAAAATCCGCGGCTCGTGCGCCGACGCTTGCCGCTATACTTGGCTCAAATCGGTGCGACAGACGCCGAAAATGCAGACTTTCCCCGATACGGGGCCCCGAACAAGACAATGTCCCTTACCTCCACCAAACAACGTCGGGCCATCGGCGAGCGCCTCGCGCAGGAGCGCAACCGCTTAAGCTACACGCCGCTGCAGATCGCGCAGCTTCTCGGCGTGCCGCTCGAGACCTACGAGCGCTACGAGGCCGGCCTTGAGGATCCGGGCGTGTTCAACATGCAGCGCCTCTATGCGATCGGCTTTGACGTGATGTTCGTCGTCACGGGCGACCGCTACCGTCCGGTGCAGGAGGAAAGCGAGTTGCTACAGCGCTTTCGGGAACTGTCGCTGCGCGGCAAGACCTCCATCTTCATGACGTTGGATGCGCTCGAGCGCCTCGCGCCCAACCTCAAGGAAAACATCAAAAAGAAGTTCCGCGACACGCTCAGCTGACCGCCCCGCCACGCTTTGCAATGGAGCTCCCAACGCTCCTTGCACCCGAAAAACAACAGTTTCATCAAGGAAAGCGCGCACGAAGAGCGCCGCCGCAAATCAGATATGGCAAACTGAGAATCCGTTGAGCGCATTTGCCATGTTTCTGACTTCCATTCCCCGCATCGCACGCCTGCTGCTGGCGTTTGTCGTCCTTCTTCTTGTGTTGGCGGTCGCTGCCGTCGGCACGCTTTTCTACGTCCTGGACGAAAAGGCCGTCAAATCGACCATCGATGCGTACGCCAAAGAGGCTCTGAACGCGCAGGTCGAATACGCCGGCCCCGTCTCGCTCAAGCATCTGACATCGCTTCAGGTGCACATTCCCGCCCTACGGTTCACGGATTTGGCAACGGGCAGCCTCATTGGCTCGATTGAAGGGGCCGAGGCCGACGTGGCCATGTGGTCGGCTCTGTTGGGCGCGGTCAACGTCAATTCCATCCGCATCGACGGCGCCAAGCTGTCGCTGCGCGTGCCCTCTTTGAGCGGCGACACCCTGTACGACGAAACCTTCGGCGCGGTGCGCTTTCCGGCCAATCTGCGCGTGAGCGAGTTTCGCCTCAACAACGCCCGTATCGATCTGACCACCGGGCAAAACGAAACCAAGCGCGCCTGGACGGTGAACAACCTGGCCCTGGCCACCGGGCGCCTGTCGCCCGAAATGACGACGCCGTTTGAGTTTTCGGCGCATTTTGAGGCGGCCGACGCCGGCAAATCCGTGCCGGCGGCGCTTCCCGCGCCCGTCGTTGAACCGAGCTTGCCGCAGACCACGCCTGAAGCCGCGCAGCCGGCTCCGGCCCCCGACGAAACACCGACGCCCAAGGACGACGCCGCTGCCGCCTCACCCGCCACGCCGGCTCCCTCTGCCCAAACCGCGGCAGACGCGCCGGCCGACCCGGCCCCCGCTCCCGCCCACGCCCCCGATTACGTCGACACGCCCGCAAATCCGCAGCCGCCCGCCGGCACGCAGCCGAGCGAGCCGACGATGGCCCTCACGCCGCTGGAGGCCAAGCCCGACACCCCGGCGCCGGAAACCGACAAAGCGCCCGCGGTGCTGCCCGAAGGCGGCACGAGTGCCTCGGCATCGCACCTTTTCTCCCAGGCCTGGGCACAGAGCAACCTGCCCGCCTCGGTCATGCCCTTCGTGAACGTGGATCCCACGACTTTGTCGGGCGACCTCTCGGCCAAGGGCAAGCTCGCCATCTCCGTCACGGACCGCTTCGTGATGCTCGAGAGCGTTGGCATTTCCGGTGAAATCAATCAGCAAGGTCAGGCCTGGACGGCCGTGGCCAAGGCCGACCGTCTGCGCTTTAAGGGTAGCGAGCTGTCGGGCAGCAACCTCACGGCCAGCCTGTCGCAGCCGGCGGACACCACGGGCGACATTCACGTCGGCGCGGTGGACTTCCGCGTGCGCCCCGGCGTGCTCGAAAGTCCCGAAATGCGCTTTTCGCGCACCGAAGAGCGCGGCGGCCGCGTGGCCACCTTCGAAGCGGCCAGTTCCGTGCGGGCCGACTTCGTCAAGCAAAAGGCCGACCTCGACAATCTGACGGCCCGCGTGAGCATCTCGGGCGACCCGCAGCTGCCCACCGACTTCAACGCCTCGGTGTCGGGCTACATCAAGGCCGATCTGACGAGTCAGGGTGCACAGGTGGGTCTGTCGGGCGACTTTGCCGGCGCTCCCATCAGCTTTAACGGCGCCGTGCGCAACGCCGAAGCGCTCCCCGAGCTTGAGGGCGAACTGATGATCGGTGCGGTCAACCGCGACACGCTGCCGGGCGCCGAAATGCTCGCCTGGATGCAGCACTTCAATTTCTCGGGCGCCGTGCGCATCGGCAACATCACCGCGGGCGGCATCAGCGGCACGCAGTTAAACGGCATCCTGTCGATTCAAAACGGTCGCGCCGTCATCGACTCGTTGGTCATCAACACGGCCGAAGGGCGTCTTTTCGGGACCTTCGAACTGGCCCAGGACACCTCCTGGCTCTTTAACGGCCGCATCGACGGCGTCTCGCTCGACAAGTTCATCATCCCGGTGGCGGGCGCCAGTCCCGTCTCGGGCATCGCCAACGGCGATCTGACGCTCTCGGGGCAGCGCTTTGACCCGGCCAGCCTCAGCGGCACCGCCAAGCTGCGCGTGTTGCGCCCGGCCTACATCGGGCTTGACGCGGCCGCCGTGCGCAACCACCTGGTCACCAACGCCGACACCGCGCTCATTACCCGTGAGGGTGCCCGCACGGACCTCGATGAGGCCAGCCTGGCGGTGACCCTGACGGGCAACCGCCTCACGCTGCAGAACATCGTGGCGCGCTCGGTGTACGTGCGCGGCAAGGCCGACGCCGCCGTGGATCTGACGAGCGGCGAGCTGCAGGGCACCGCGAGCCTGATCTTTGCGCCGCAGCAGGGTGTGCCCTCCATTCACCTGGCGGCCGCCCTCTCGGGCACCGGCAAGGCTCCCGCCTGGAGCTTTGAGTGGGAAAAATCCGCGCAGGCCCTCGCGCGTGCCCAGGGTAAGCCTATCCTCGAAGACAAGGACGAGGGCAAGAGCATCTGGCAGAGCGTCAAGGACTTCTTCCGCTTCTGATCCCCACCCCTCTTCAAAAGCGCTTGCGAAGCGGCCCACCGGGCCGCTTCGGCGTCTTTGCGGCACCCCATGCCATCTTGGAAAGCTGGCTGAGGGTCCACAAACGACTCAGCGTTCCCTTTGCGGACGCGAAACGGCCGCGAGGGTCACTCGAACTGTCGCGGCCGTCATGCTCAGAGGAAAACGCGGGCGGTGCGTTTGACCGCCGACGCGCTTCTCAGATTTTGTTTTCTCAGTAATCGCGCGCGGCGTACTTGTCGGCAAGCTTATTGAGGTAGGCGATCACTTCGGGACCGGTCCAGTCCACAAAACCGCGCACGAAGCCCACGAGGTTGCCCTGACCGTCGAGCACGAAAAAGCTCGGCACCACATCGAGCGGCACATCGTCGCCGATCACCTGCTTGGTGTCGATCAGGGTGCTGAAGTCTTCGCCAAGACCGTAGCGCTTCATGAACTTCTTGACGTCCTTGACGTTGTCGTCCACGGACACGGAAATGACGTGCACCTTGCTCTTGGGATCCTTGTTGAAGTGGCGCTGCAGCTCGTGCATGGCCGGCATCGTACGGATGCACGGCTCACACCAGGTCGCCCAGACGTCCAGGAGCACGAGCTTGCCCTTGAAGGAATTCAGGGCCACCGGCTTGCCGTTCAAATCGGGCAGCACGGCCTTGGAAAAACCGCGGGTGTGACGCATTTCCAAAAAGTCGCGCAGCTGACCGGGCTTGCCCGCCATGGGTTCGCCGTTTTCGACGATCTTGTTTTGGAAGGCCGGAACGTATTCCTCGGCCTGGGGCTGGGCCGCCACGGCGGACACGGACAGGCTTGCCGCCAGAGCAAGCGAGAGCAACAGACGTTTCACTTTAGGTCTCCTGAAATGCAATGGTTGTTGGTATGCGGTTAGGGCTTTGCGGCCGGCTTTTGGCGCCGGCGCAGACTGCGCCAGAAAAGCAGGGCGCCGACGGCTGCGGCAATCCAGGGCGCGGCCCAGAGTAGAAAAGTGGTGGCGTTAAAATCGGGCTGATAACGCACGGCCTCCCCGTAGCGCTCGGCCATGTAGTCGAGAATTTCGCCGCGGCTCGCCCCTTCCCGGAGCTTTTGATAAATGAGGGCCTTGAGCTCGCCGGATAGGGCCGTTTCCGACTCGTAGAGCGTGTTGTTGGCCGAGCTCGGATCGCGCAGCAGCTTGGAAACGGCGATGGCCTCGTCGTAAAGCGCGCGGCCGCTCAAGCCTTCGCTCTTTTGAGCCGGCTGCGTTGCCGATGCAACGGGCTCGACCGCCTGTGCCGGCATCGGCGTTGCCGTCACGAGCATGAGGGCCGCGCCCAAGGCCACCAGGACCCCTTGAATGCGTTGCAAAAGCGTCATTTCCTGAGCTCCTTTCGGCGGCGGGTCAAAAGCGTCACGAGGCCCGCGAACATCATGAGAGCGGCGGCGCCCCACAGCCAGCTTGCCAGCGGTTTGACGGCCAGTCGCACGAGCCACTCGGTCTCGGAGAGCTTGTTGCCCATCGACACGTACAGGTCGCGCAACAGGCCGTGATCGATGCCCGCGGCCGTCATCTGCATGCCGTTGGACACAAAGGTCTGGCGCATCGGGAACAAATCCGTGAGGTGGCTCTCGTCCGAGGCCTTCAAAACCTCAATGTGTGCCGCGTCGCCAAAGTAGGCGTGCGTGTTGACCTTGTAGGTGTCGCGGTAGACGAAAATCACATCCCCAACGGGCTTGCCCGCGCCCGGCCCCATGCGCACGAGCGCCTCGGTTTCGTACTGCGCAATGCCCGTGGCTCCGACGATGGCCAGGGCGATCGACACGTGCGCGAGCACCGCGCCGACGGCAGGGCGAGCGCCCGCCGTCACAAAAGGAGCAATGCTTGCGGCCGCCAGCCAGCCCGCGCTCGCAAAGGCCGCAAAGGTCATGCCGAGCTCCTTGGGCCCGGTCACAAACGCCAGGCTCCCGCACAAAAGAGCCACGACGGCGCATGCAGCGATGGTCGCCTTAAGGTGCCGCGCGCCCAAAATCTGCGCGCCGCCGGCCGCGACGGCCGCAAACAGGCTCATGGGCGCAAAGAAGCTGTTGAAGTAGGGAGCCCCCACCGTGAGGGACCCCAGGCCTGCCATGTCGTAAAAGACCGGATAGAGCGTGCCCACGAGCACGGCCGCCGCTCCCACGCACAGGGCGCACACGGCCAGCGTCAGGCCCGTGTCGAGCGCATCGGGATCGCTCACTTCGCGCGTCTCGGCCTTTTGGACCGCATCAATGCGCAGGGCATAAAAGACGAGCCCGGGCACGAGCACCAGAATGCAGGCGATGAGCAGCACGACGCCGCGCTCGGGGTCGGAGGCAAAGGCGTGCACGGACTGCATCAGGCCGCTGCGCACGATGAAGGTACCGAGCAGACACAGCGCAAAGGAAACGATGCCGAGCATCAGAACCGTGCGCAGCATGCGCGCGCGCTTTTCAAAAAGAATCAGGGCGTGCAGCAGGGCGCTCACCGTGAGCCACGGAATGAAGGAGGCGTTTTCGACCGGGTCCCAGAACCACCAGCCGCCCCAGCCAAGTTCCGTGTAGGCCCACCAGGAGCCCAGCGCATTGCCCGCCGTCAGAAAAATCCAGGTGATGATGCCCACGCGCTTGAGCGCGGCCACGGCCTCGGGTGAGAGGCGCCGCATCCACAGCACGGCCGTCACGAGAGCAAAGACCACGGCCAGCCCGGCGTAGGCGGCAAAGATGACGGGCGGATGCAGGATCATGCCGATGTCCTGCAGGATGGGATTGAGGTCGCGCCCCTCCAAGGGAACCGCCGGCAGGTTGCGCAGGAAGGGGTTGGCGGCCGTCAGCACAAAGGTGGCGAACACGCCCGTGACGGCAAGCATCACGCACTGAATGCGCGCGCTGAAGGCTTCGCGGCCGCGGTGAAAGAGCGCCTCCAGACAGGCCGCCACCGCAATGAAAACGAGCCAGAGCAGCATCGAGCCCTCGTGGCTGCCCCAAAGCGCGGCCGTCTTGTAGAGCGTCTCAAGCTTGGTGTTGGAGTGGTCGGCCACATACGTGATCGAAAAGTCATCGATCAAAAAGGCGCGCAGCAAAATCCCCGCGACGACAATCAGGCACAGCGCTGCGGCGGGCGTGCACACACGCCACAGGCCCGCCAGAGTCTTGTTGTCCCTGACGAGGCCGGCAAAAACCGCCGCGGCCCCAAAGAGGGACGAAGCCGCCGCCAAACACAGCAAAAAGTGACCGAACTCGGCAATCACGCTTTCTTTTCCTTATGCATCGCCTTTCCCTTGGGAAAAGCGGTTGATTCGTTCGTCGGACTTTACGCGCCCAACCTTCCGTCTGGCTGAAAACCCTCAGAAGCGCTTGCGCGCAAAAATCGTGCGGGCCAGGGCAAAAAGCGCCGCAGCCCAAGCAATCAGCACGGCCGTCAGGGCCGAGGCGGGCACGCCCGAGGCCACCGACCCAAAAAGCGACTGATTCAAGAGGCGAAAGGCACTGGCCGGATTGGCGAGCATGAGCGCGTTGAGCACGCCGCGCGGCAGGCCGCCCGTCATCGAGACGGCCGCCACCAATAGCCCGAGGTCATAGAGCAGCACCACCGCCAGCCACACGAGCACGAGAATGGCCAGCGCCTGCGCCTTGGTGCGCACCGACAGGCTCACGCAGTAGGCGGCAAACATAAAAACGAGCCCGAGCAGCCAGGCCGTGGCCGCGCTCACCGCCAGCGCCGCCATCATCTCGCCCACGGCGTAGGGCACGGCGGCAAAAGCGGCCGCCACCGGCATCACGGCAAAACCGAGCACCAGCACGATGGCCACGGCCGCCCCCTGCCCGATCGCCTTGCCGAGCAAAAAGGCCGTGCGGCTGAGCGGATAGGTGAGCATCAAAATGAGCATGCCGCCCTCGAGTTCGCCCACGAAGGCGTCGTAGGCGAGCAAAATGGCCAGCAGCGGCAGCAAAAAGACCGTGAGCGAAACCAGCGAATTCATCACCACCGACAGGGGCGGATAGGCAAAGCTGCCCCCGATGGCGGCCGTGCCGAAAAAGACGGCCAGCGACAGGATGGCAAAAAGCAGCGCGCCCGAGACGAGCCAGCGGCTTTGCAGACAGTCGAGCAGCTCCTTGCGGGCCACAAGCCAAACGTTTCTCATTGCGCCTCCTCGCGTTGCGCCTGCCCGCTCTTGAGGCAATAGGCGGCAAAAAGGTCGGTCAGACCCGCCCGGCGGATGTCAAAGTCAAAGTCGTGCATCTCTTGCGTCAGAATCCGAATCACCTCGGGCACCTCGCGCTCGGGCACGCGCAGCGTCTCACCCTCGAGGTACTTGGCGGCGGGACCGGCGAGCAAGGCCTGACGGTCAAAGCCGCGGATGACGGCCTTGAGGTTGGAGCGGCGCCGCAGCTCTTCGAGCGTACCGCTTGCGCGCAGTTTGCCGCCCGCCATCATGAGCACAAAATCGGCGTAGGGCTCGATGAGGCTGAGCTCGTGCGTGCACACGATCACGGTGCAACCCTGCGCGCGCAGCTTGGCCAGCTCGGCGTACATCCAGGAGGAAGCCTGCGGATCGAGCCCCACGGTGGGCTCGTCAAGAATCATGATTTTGGGCTGCGCCAGCAGCGCCTGCGCCAGTCCGAGGCGTTGACGCTGGCCATTGGAGCACTGGTTCATGCGGTTGTTGCGCACGGCCGATAGCCCGAGAGCCTCGAGCAACTCGTCGACGCGCGTGGGAGCCACCCCCTTGAGGGCGGCAAAGTATTTGAGGTGCGCGAGCATCGTCATCTGCTCGTAAAAGCTGATGTTTTCGGGCAGATAGCCGATGCTCAGGGGATCGGATCCCGGCACCTTGCCCAACACCGTCACGCTGCCCTCTGCGGGGTAAAGCAGCCCGAGAATGTTTTTGATGAGCGTGGACTTGCCCGCCCCGTTGTGGCCGATCAGCGCCGTGAGCGTGCCCTCTTTGAGCGAGCAGCTCACCCCGTCGAGCACCTTGCGCGAGCCGCGCCAAAAGCCCAGGTTCTTCACGCCGATCGTTTCGGCACGATTTTCCGTCATTTGTGTGCTCCCAAAACCGCAGGAGCGCTCATCAGCGGATGGCTGTCGGTGACTCCCTTGCCCCGGTCGATTTCAAGCCGCGCGGCAAACCAGCGCAGCAGCGCCGTCACCGGGCTTTCCATCAGAAAGCGCGCTTCCGGATAAATCCAGAAAATGCGGTCCAGACTGTCGTTGGGCTGGTAGGGCGTATCGGCGATGCCGTCGCCGTCGGCGTCCCAGCTCATGAAGGTGCTCCAGTAGTTGCCGCGCCCGTTTTCGCTCCACTCCAAGGGCGTCTTGCCCACATAGCGCACCTGAATCGTGTTTCGGTCAAAGGCGTTGCCCGTGACCACGGTTTTTTCGCCCCCGAGCGCCACGCCGATGCCGATGTCGGCGCCCGTAAAGGCGTTGCCCTCGACGCGGCTCGCGCCCGGGCCGTAAATGAAGAGTCCCTTGCCTTCGGTATCGAGAACCGCCTTTCCCTTGGGGTTGTGCACGCCCTCGACCAAATTGGACTTGACGGTGCAGGCCTCGCAGACGTTGAGCAGGATGCCGAATTCGACGCTGTCACGGGCGGTGTTGTCGCGGCACAAAATCCGGCGGCTGCTCATCAGGGCAAAGCCGCCCACGGAATTGACCGTCGTATTGTCGTATCCGACGTCGTCGCGCGTGTACATCCAGTGAATGCCGTACTGGGTGTTGTCAAAAAAGTTGCCGCGCGACTCGGTGCCGTCCGTGTTTTCAAAGTAAAAGCCGTCGCGCACGTTGCGCACGGTGTTGTCGATGAGTTGCGAGCGCTTGACGTAGTTCAAAAAGACGCCATCGCCGCGATCGAGGATGTGCCGCCGTGCGTTGCCTTCGATCCGGCAGTCGCGCACGACGAGGTTTTCGAGACGGTCGGCCCGGATGCCAAAGCCCGGCCCGGATAAAGTGAGGGTCGTCAGGCGCACCCCCTCACAGCCGTCCATCACGCGCACGCCGCTGTCGCGCTTATACAGGTTGCCGCCGTAGTTGCGCACCGTCAGGTTTTCAATCGTGGTGCGCGAGCGTCGGATCGTGATGCCGCTGCCCCGGCCGCCCGCGTCAATGACCGCGCCGTCTTCGCCGCGCACGGTCAGGGGCTCTTTGAGAAGCAGATTGAGTTTGTAGACGCCCTTGGCAAAGACGATCGTATCGCCCTCCTCGACTTCGTCGAGAATAGCCTTGACGTCATCGGAGGGCGTCACGCGCCAAACCGCGGCCTGCGCACCGAGCGCAAAGACCGACAGAGTCAGCGCCAAGGCCGTTGGCCCAAATAAACGAAAGGGCTTCACGATCGGGCGTCCTTTAGCGGTCGAGCAACTCGAGCGTCACGTCCTTGTAGGCGTAAAGCTTGCCGCCGTGCTTGGCCATGAAGGCCTGCGCCTTGTCTTGCGAGGAAAAGGCGGCCGGTTCGTTGCCCATGACGCCTTCGACGTCGTGCCCGTAGACAAACCAAGCCTTGGTCGCGTCGATGAGCGCCTGATCCGAGGGGCTGTCCCAGTCGGTCGCGCCCATGTCGTGAATGAAAAAGCCGAGCAGACGACGCGCGTTTTCCGGCTGCAGGGCAAAGGTAAAGGCGTCGCGCCCCGAGCAGAACTTCACGGTCTCGTCTTCGGCGCCTTTGATGAAGACTTCGGCCTTGGGGCCGGGATAGTGGGCGATCACCATGCCGCACATGTGGCAGCGGTCGTGCGCCTCAAAGGCGACGGGCTTGACCGTTTCGGCGGCCTTGTCCGAGCAACCCGCCAAAAGAGCGCACAAGGCGGCGGCCATCAAAAATCGGGGAGCGGTCGGCATCCGTTGTTTCCTTTGGGCGAGCTTGGCCCGGAAAAGTCACGAGAGACAACCGTCCAAGACGCCCCGCGGCGCCTCAACGGTTGGCTTTCAAAGCTTTAATTATGACGATGCCGCCGGTGAAGGCGGCATCGGTCGGGCGGAAACTTGCGGTTTCCGTTTCAGACCCGAGCCCGGCTTGCGCCGGTCTCGGAGGTCTGAGAGCATCCTCGGATCAGAGCCCGTAGGTCTGACCGGCGTAGAGGATAAACAAGCGCAGGCACATCATGCCGACGACACTGCAAAGCCCCGTCAGGTAGAACACGCCCGTGCCCTTGGCCTTGCTCAGCAGGACCGGAACGACGAAGCCGATGGCGACGACGCCGACCCAGAAGAGTGTGGCCCACGTGCCCGTGCAGAAGGCCTGAGCGGCATTCTGAGCGGCGGCGTTGCCGGTGATCAGCGCAACGGCGATCATGAAGATGCACAGGGCTTCGGCGGCCATGATCGGCCACTCGGCGCCGTGCAGAATCTTCTGGTCGGGGCTGTGCTGGTCCTCACCGAACAAACCGGCGGCAACCATCTTGGCGGCGGCGGTACCGGCCGAAAGACCGGAGGCCACGAAGAGGGCCGGCAGCACGGCCTGGTTGATCAGCGGGAAGCGGATCAGTGCACTGATCAGGAAGCCCGTGTAGGCGCAGATGGTCAGAGCAAAGACAAGCGTGATCCACTGAAGGCCGCAGCGGTGGTTGTCGAACCAGCCGATGATGCCGTCAAGGAACCCCAGCTTGAAGCTGTCGCGCAGTGCAACCAGCGTGAGGATGCACACCAGCGGGATGTAGCACAGCAGCGCCATGACGCCCAGGCTCATCACGGAGGTGGGGTTGTAGAACACCAGAATGCGCCAGAACCACAGCGGGTTGGTCAGGTCGAGGACCAGGCAAACCATGCCGAGCAGAATGGTCACGGACCCGATGAGGGACGCGGCCTTGAGGATCGGCGTGTTCTGGGCGGTCTGCTTCTTATACAGGTTGAGCACGATGGCAACGGCAACCGCACCGCCCGAGATACCCGCCAGGAACAGGTAGACGGCAATCGGCCACGGCCAACTGATGCCCTGCGTCAGACCAAGTGTAAAGTTCATGGTGATTTCCATCTTTACACTCCTTTCTTCACAATCGGAATGTAGCGAAGCTGCGGTTCAGTACCGAGTTCCGGGCGGATACGCACGGAATCCTTCACCGCGAGCAGCTTGCTCACATACGACTTCGGGTCGTTGATGTCGCCGAAAATCAGCGCATCGTACTTGCAGCTTTCCACGCATGCCGGCGTCTCGTTCTTTTCGAGGCGCGTGTGCAGGCAGAAGTCGCAATTGTCAGCGGCCTTGGTCTCTTCGTTGATGAAGCGCACGTTGTAGGGACATGCCACGATGCAGTACTTGCAGCCGACACACCTGGACGTATCCATCGTCACGATGCCCGTCTTGGGATCGTGATGAGCGGCGCCGGTCGGGCACACCTTTGTGCAGGGGGAATTCTTGCACTGCTGGCAAGAAACGCGGATGTAACGGCGATCGGGCTCGTAACCGCGGTCGGTTTTGAGCTCGCTGCCCTGCAGCTCCAGCAACAGACGCGAGCGGCCCTTGGGCAGCTTGTTGGTCTCGTTACAGGCATCTCTGCAGTCTCTGCAACCGACGCACTTGTTCTGGTCAAAGACCATCACATAGTGCGGGCGGCTGCCGCCGTCGGACGTGGCCGCAGCCGCCGCCCCGGCAAGAGGCGACAGAAGCAGCGAGCCGGCTCCGGCACCTGCGAGGAATTTTCTCCTGTCAATCTTATCGCTCACGATATTCTCCACAGACAGAACCGATTGGCATGGCCAAACGTTTCTGCCGATTAGTCTTGCAACCGAGCCCTTGACTCGGCGTTGGCGATGGCATTTCTGAGGGCTCTTTGCTGCTCGGGGGCGACCCCGGCATCGAGAAGCATCTTCCAGTGACGCACGGCTTCGTCGTAGCGCTGGTGCAGGAACGCATCCTCTCCGAGGAGCATCCGCGTCTGCACGTCAAGCGGATTGGCCGACAAAACGCGTTCGATCACACGGCGGGTTTCGTCCGTCAGGTTCCGGGCGTCGCGATAGTACATCGCACGCGCCAGCCTTCCGAGCGTCTCGGCCCGCGCACCGTCCAGCATCAAAAGCGCGTTGAAGACTTCAACGGCTTCGTCGTACTGACCGGCCTCGTAGAGGGCCTCGGCAAGCTGCGAATGCGCCTGGGCGTTGCGGGGCATGTTTTTGACCATGCGCCGCGCCTCGGCGATCTTCGCCGCGAGCATGTAGTTGGTTTCCGCTCCCGTCCGGGCGCTCTGCCAGTCCGCGTACCGGCCAAAGCCGGCGTAGACGGCCACGCTCGAGACGAGCACGACAAACGCAAATCCCGCCGTCAGCGATTTGGTGCGATTCGAGCCCCGGCGGGCGTACGCCGCCAGTGCCGCCGCAAAGGCCGCAAGAGCCAGTGCGATCAAACCGTCCAAACCGTTCACGTCAATGCCTTCACTTTGTTAAAGAGCTTGTCTTGGAAAGCCTTCACCGCCCGACCATTACTGGTGCGGGTTGGGCATCCCGTTGATCACGGTCTTGCCCATGCCTTGATGGGCTCCGACTTTTTCAACCTTGACCAGTTCCAGTTCAAAGACCAGAGGAGATTCCGGGGGGATCTGACCGGCGCCAAACTCACCGTAGGCCAGGTTCGCGGGAACCGTGAAACGGAACTGCGCGCCTTCCTTCATGAGCTTGAGGCCTTCTTCCAGACCCGGGATGATGCTCATCACCACGAAACGAGCCGGTTGTTTGGCTTCGTACGTGCTTTCAAACACCGTGCCGTCCATGAGCTTGCCCGTATAGTTGACCGTCACCACGTCCTCGGTACGGGGCGTTGCGCCGGAACCCTTTCTGAGCACTTCATACTGCAGACCGCTCTTGGTCGTCGTCACGCCCTTTTTCTTGGCGTTGTCGGCGAGGAACTTGACGGCCTTGGCCTTGTTTTCCTTGGCCAGCTTCTGGGTGGCGGCCGCTTCGAGCTTGTTGAGCTTTTCAGCGCGGCTGTTGAGGAACTTGAGCAGGTCATCTTCGGAAATCTTGCTCTTTCCGCGGATGGCATCGATAAAGCCCTGTTCCACGAGCGCCATGTCGGCCGACAAGCCGAGCTTGCTCTGCTTGTAGATCTGATCAGAGATGTAGTTACCGACGGATGCCCCCATGCTGTAGGCTTCTTTCGCCTGCTGGGTGTCAAGGTCGCCTGCGAAGGCAACGGTACCGGCACACATCAGAGCAGAGGCCGTCAGCACGATTTTCTTGAGGGATTGCATGGTGGTTTCTTTCTTCAAAAATACAGTTGACTCACGGAAGGTGAGATCACATTCCGCATAAAACTTGCTTTTCGCCTTCGCGCGGCCTTACGGACGCTCGAACTGCCGCCCCGACAATTTCCAGCCGTAGATTCCGTCGGGCATCTGCCACACGTTCGTGTAGCCGAGCTTCATGGTCTCATAGGCCGCGATTTCGCTGGAGCTGCAAAGGCGGTTGGCGCAGTAAAACACAATCAGCGCGTTTTTATCCTTGGGCAGGAGCTTTTGCCAGTTGCCGACGTTGAAAAACTCGGCGCCCGGAATGTAGCCCTCGGCCCAGAGTTCGAGCGTGTTGACATCGTAGATGTGCACGCCGGGCTCGGTAAAAAGCTGCTCGGCTTCCGGAATGGAAACCTGACGGACTTTGTAGACGTAGTCTTCCGCCGCCGTCAAAGGAGCATCCCCGCCGGCAAAGCCGATCACAGGGAGCGCCAAAAGCGCACTGGCCGCAAGATTTTGCAGAAGTTTTTTCATTTTGTGTTTCGATGAGCCGTCTCTTATCCGGTCCTCGGCCCGAAAGCCGGCGCCCTTGGAGCACCGCCTTCGGCCGAGACTAGGAGATCGAGGTTTGCGAGTCGCTTGGATTACTTCTTGGCTTCAGTCTTGATGAGCGGGAAGTTGCCGTTATCAAGAATCTTCTGAGCCTGCGTCAGATAGGCATTGGCCGTATCAACGCGCTGCTTGAGGTAATCGGGAGCGTGAACACCCCAGGAACCGTCTTCTTCAACCTGCTTGATGATGTCGGCAGCCTTGTCGACGAGCAGCATGATTTCGGTCTTGGCTTCAACGGTGAGCTTCGTGACTTCAAGAAGCTTGTTGATGCGCTGCAGGGTGGCCTTGGCAACCTTGTGACCGTCCTTAACCGGGTTCTGCCACTTCATGACTTCACCGTAGATGGTCTTCTGGTCACCGTACTGCAGGCCCTTTTCGAGCTCGGACAGGAACAGGCTGTGGCAGCCCTTGTTGTCCATCACACCCTTTTCGGCGTTGGCCGTACGGGCGCAGGACCACATCAGGTCAACGTAGCCGTGGCCTTCTTCGTCACGGGCAACGTGCCAGCCCTTGGAGTTGGAAGCACGAGACTGACCTTCGGCCGGGTTCATCATCTTCTTTTCCGGATCAACCATGATCTTGAAGAGGTGAGAACGACGAACGGCGTCGAAGCCCGCCATGTCGGGACGCTGGATGGCCGTGAAGTTTTCGCAGCTCATCGTGAACGGCATATGGCAGTCCACGCAGTCCATCTTCTGGTGGGTGTTGGTGTTGGCAACCACATCAGCCTGGGTCTTATGGCAATCCTGGCAGGTCTTGCGGATCGCGGGCTTGGTGTAATAGGACTTCCAATCGTTGCTGGTGACTTCGTGCGGATCGTGGCAGGTCACGCAGCGCATGCCCTTTTCATAGTGCTTGGACATCATCAGCTGAGAGCCTTCCGTACCGCAGGACGGGCAGGACGACTTCGTCTTGATGTTGAAACCCTTTTCAAGCTTGCCGTGAGCGGACGGAAGCTTGTAGTCGCTTTCCACGAAGTTGGAGCGCTGGTGGCAGCGTTCGCAGTTGGACTGGAAGCCGTTGGATTCGGCGCCCACGAGGTGGCCGCCGGCGCCGTGGCATTCTTCACAAGAGATGCCGCGCGAAACGGTGTGCTTCTGCAGTTCTTCGGCGTTGCCCAGAGCCTTGAAGAATTCGTCCTTGCTCTTAAAGTCGAACTTGAAGGCGTGGCAGACTTCGCAGTAGGAAGTCGCGGACTGGAACAGCAGCTTCTGTTCAAAGGTCGAACCGTAGGAGGTCATACCCCACTGGTGCGAAGCGGACGGACCGAACTGGCTGAGCTGGGTCGGGAAGTCCGGAATCACCTTCTGGATTTCCTTGGCCTTTTCGGGGGTCAGCCACTGAGCCCAACCGCGGGAGAACTGATTGCCGCCGGCAACCACGGTACCCGTACCCTTGCTCAGCAGGCCATCACGCACGTGGTAGGCACCGCGCACGAGCCACTTGTCGACGAAGCCGTACTTCGTGCGGGGCGTACCGATCGTGGCGTAAATGTCTTCGGGCATGATGCCGTCGGGCAGGATCGACGCCTGAGAGCCGTAAAGCTTCTTCTTCAGATCGTTGTCCACTTCGGGATGGTCGCCGGGGAAGCGAACCGTCTGAGCGTGACGGGAGCGCTTCCACTTCTGGTACTGGATCGCGTGGCATTCGCCGCAGCGTTCCGGACCGACGAAGCGGTTGGGGAAGTCAAGCACGGACTTGGCGGCCAGACGGTACTGCGAAGCGCTCGGGCGACCGCCCGCAAGCTTGGAGTAGGTCTGCGCGTTGCCTTCCGTCAGGAATTCCGAACCACGGGTCGAAATCTTATAGACGCCCTTGATGCGGCCTTCTTCCGCATACTTGAAAATGGGGTGATTCTGGAAGAGCCAGTCCCACATTTCCTTTTCCTGGACGATGTAGTCCTGCAGCGTCTTGACGCCCATTTCCTTTTCGGTCGTCGACGGGTTATCCCAAACCTTCTGCGTGACGGCGTTCACGGTCTTGTTGCCGACACCCGGGGTGGCAGCAGCCTGAGCACCGGAGGCAATCAGCGCAGCGGAGCAAAACAGCGTGGCAGTCGCCGTTTTGATCATTCTTGTTGTCATCTCAAATCTCCTAATTATTTTTAGCCTGCGCCGTCGGGAAGGGCGTCGCAGACGCCGTGGGGTCTTCAAGAGACTCCGCGAGCAATGAAAGCGTAACTTAAGGTTGCCTTCAGGGAATTAGGAGTTTTATCGCAGTCCCTCACGAACTTTGATTAAAGTCGAATGCGGCGTTTTAAGGGGGTGATTTGATACAGATCAAAATAAAAAAGGCCGAAATCGCTCAAAATACCTCTTAATGGGTGTTTTTTTGATCGAATTCCGACCTTTTCGGGGCATTGCACCCCGTCCCTTGCGGGTTATCCCGATGTAATTCCCTCGGCGTACCAAACCCGATTGGGCGGCGCGGCGACTACGCCCTCTGAACTATATCAAAGGTCTTTGCGTTTGATCTCTTCGACGACGACCGCATCCTCGATGACGGTCGTGCGTTTGATGCCGGTGCGGGCCTGTCCGGCCTTCAGATCGTCGTCGGCGCGCTCTTGGTTTTGCGGCTCGGCGGCCGCCTCACCCGCACGGTGGCGCAGCATCTCTTCGGCCTGCTTTTGCATGCGCGCAAACGGATCGCCGTAACGCCAGCGGCTGTACAGGCCGTAAAGGGCCACGCAGCCCACGAAGATCAGCGCGGCCAAAAACAAGCCCCCGATGATCGGCAGCAGCAAAATCGCCAGCCCCACCAAACCGGCCAGCACGACGGCCGAGGCCAGGAAAGCGACGACGGGATTGACGGGACGGCCGTTGATGTAAAGAGCCATGCTCTCAGTTCCTTATAAAGTCGAGGAAGTTGCAGTCAGTGTACCTGTCGATTGCGTTTGTTTGATCGGGGACTTGGCAACCGTTTGTTTCGTTCTTTCTCCCATATGGAGTCTGTGGGTGCGTTTTTCCAGCCCCGGAGCTGTAAAAGTCCAAAAAATCAGCCCGCACGAGGCTTTTTAAGCTTTCCCAAATCACAAATCCTTTATCATTCGCTTCTCAACGAACTTTTGCGATCCCGCCCCCCTTTTTCAGGGTTTGCCATAGCCGGCTGACGCCGCCTCGGCTGAAGGGTCCGCCGACGTTTTTTTGCGGATCCGCGGCTTGTGCGCCCCTCTTGATGTTTGAGAGAGCCGCACCGCGGCGATTGCTTACAGACAAGAAATTGATATGGATCAGACTAGCAATGTTCTGCCCGACGTCCAGAACCTGATGGACGGGCGCAATATTCCCATCGACCGCGTCGGCATCCGTGACCTGACGGTGCCGCTGCAGGTGCAAAGCGTCAAGGGCCCCCAGCCGACGGTGGCCAAGGTCTGCATGTGCGTGTCCCTGCCCGCCGACAAGCGCGGTACCCACATGTCGCGCTTTGTCTCGCTCATGGCCGACAATCCCGAGCCCCTGTCGAGCGACATGATGCGCGCCACGCTCGAAAAGATGCTCGAGCTGCTCGAAGCCGAGGAAGGCTACATCGAAATCTCCTGCCCGTTCTTTGTGACCAAGACGAGCCCGATGTCCAAGCTCAAGAGCCTGATGAACTACGACGTGCGCTTCATTGCCGAGCGCACGGCCGGCCGCACCCGCGTCGTGCAGGAAATCAGCGCGCCGGTGACGAGCCTGTGCCCGTGCAGCCGCGAAATCAGCGACTACGGTGCCCACAACCAGCGCTCGCACATCGTGGTGGCGCTCGAACTGGCCGGCCCCATGTCCCTGGAGGAACAGATCCGCTTTGCCGAAACCTCGGCCTCGTGCGAGTTGTGGAGCCGCCTCAAGCGCAACGACGAAAAGTACGTCACCGAGTTTGCGTACGACCATCCCAAGTTCGTCGAAGACATCATCCGCGACGTGTGCAAGCAGCTCAACGCGGACGATCGCGTCGTGTGGTACCGCGCCGAAGCCGAAAACTTTGAATCAATTCATAACCATTCGGCCTACGCCACGATTTCGCGCGACAAGCGTCACGCGTAAAATTCAAAAATCAGAAAAATCGGCAGGCGGTCTTTTTGACCGCCTGTTGTTATGCGGCCGCCGCGGCCGCCCTCCTTCCAAAGTTAGACACCCATCATGATCGAAGACCAGAAACTGGCACTCACCGAAATGCTCAACCGCGCCCTGACCGCCTGCGGCCAGTCGCCCGAACCCATCCGTCTGGAGCGCCCCAAGCAGGCCGGTCACGGTGACCTGGCGAGCAACATCGCCCTGCAGTGCGCCAAGAAGGCGGGCAAGAACCCGCGCGAGTTGGCCACTTCTCTGGTTGAGGCCATGAAAAAGGACGCCGCCTTCGGTGACATTCTCTCGGACGCGGAAATCGCCGGTCCGGGCTTCATCAACTTCCGCTTCTCGCAGGAAGCCAAGGTGCACGCCGTACGCGACGTGCTGCGCCGCGCCGAAAACTACGGCAAGAGCGATGCCTTTGCCGGCAAGAGCGTGCTGCTCGAGTACGTCTCGGCCAACCCGACCGGCCCCCTGCACCTCGGCCACGCCCGTCAGGGCGCCTTGGGCGACGTTCTGTCGCGCATCATGGCCACGCAGGGCTATCGCGTGATGCGCGAGTTCTACTACAACGACGCGGGCGTTCAGATTCACAATCTGGCCATTTCGGTGCAGGCCCGCGCCAAGGAACTCGCCGGCGAGCAGACGGCCGAAGCCTTCCCGGAAAACGGCTATCACGGCGACTACATCATGGACATCGCCCGTGACTTCACGGCCAAAAAGAGCGTGATCACGACCGCGGGCGAAACGATCGAATCGACGGGCGACACGAACGACCTCGACCTCGTCCGCCGCTACTCCGTGGCCTACCTGCGCAACGAACAGGACGCCGACCTCAAGCAGCTCGGCGTGGCCTTCGACAACTTCTATCTGGAAAGCTCGCTTTACACCGACGGGCGTGTGGCCAAGGCGGTCGAGGCGATCGTCAAGGCGGGCTACACGTACGAGGCCGACGGCGCACTGTGGCTACGTACCACCGACGAAGCCTTCAAGGACTTTAAGGACGACAAGGACCGCGTGATGCGCAAGAAGGACGGTTACTACACCTACTTCGTGCCCGACGTGGCCTATCACCTGGCCAAGTTCGAACGCGGCTTTGACCGCGCCATCAACATTCAGGGGTCGGATCACCACGGCACGGTCGCGCGCGTGCGCATCGGCCTGCAGGCCGCCTCCAAGACGCTGGGCATCACGATTCCCAAGACCTTCCCCGAGTACCTGCTGCACAAGATGCTGCTCGTCGTCAAGGACGGTCAGGAAGTCAAGATGAGTAAGCGCGCGGGCACCTACGTCACCCTGCGCGACCTTGTCGACTGGGTCGGCCGCGACGCCGCCCGCTTCTTCCTGGTCTCCCGCAAGTCCGACGCCGAATTCGTCTTTGACATCAATCTGGCCTGCTCCAAGTCCGACGAAAACCCGGTCTACTACCTGCAGTACGCCCACGCGCGCATCTGCTCGGTGCTGCGTCAGGCCGCCGAAAAGGGCTTTGCCGTTCCGACAGCCGAAGAAGCCGCTTCGGCCGACCTCTCGAGCCTGACGGGTGCGGCCGCCACGGCGCTGGCCGGCAAGTTCGCCGGCTACGGCGAAACGCTGGCCGTGGCCGCCCGCGATCTGGCCCCGCACCTGATCTGCGTGTACCTCAAGGAGCTGGCCGCCGACTTCCACGCCTTCTACAACGCCGAGCGCGTGCTCGTCGACGACGAAGCCGAACGCAAGGCGCGTCTGGCCCTTTGCATGGCCGCCCGTCAGGTGCTGGCCAACGGTCTGGCCGTGCTGGGCGTGAGCGCGCCCGAACACATGTAACCCACAGAGGACACGATGCGAAAGTACTCCGGCGCGGCGCTGTTCTGGTCCTTTTCGATGGGCGTGGTGACCGCGCTCATCCTCGCGGCCGCGGCGTTCATCGTCATCACGAACGCCCCGATTCCGTTCGTCAACAAGATCCAGCAGGTCAACACCTCGGTCAACGAGGCGCTGTTGGACGGCAAATCGATTGACCCCAACCGCAAGCTCTACGATGCGGGACAGGGCAGTGAGCAGACCGAAAGCCAGGTCGCCGCGGTGACCGCCGGCGGCCAGGGCGCCAGCGAAGTGGTGGACACCGACCGCTGGTGGGTCAACGCGGGCACCTTCTCCGAGCTGCCCGACGCCGAAAAGGTGCGCGGTCAGATCGCCTTTACGGGCAACGACGCCCAGATCGAATACCGCCGCGAAGCCGGCAAGCGCGTCTACCGCGTGCGCCTCGGACCGTTTGAAAACGAAACGGCCGCCGAAGAGATCCGACAGACCCTGGCCGACAACGGCATTCAGGGCTCCGTCATGCACCAGTCCAACTAACCTTTGACATTACTGAAAGCACTACGATGATTTCCCGCCGACTTCTTCTGTCTTCGGCCGCGGCTCTGGGCGCGGTTCCGTTCCCGGATTTGCTTCTTGCCGCCCCCGTCAATCCGACGCTCGGCAAGGAATACACCGCGGTGCGCCCTGCGCTGGAATTTCCCAAGAGCCCCGTGGTCATTCACGACTTTTTTGCCTACACCTGCCCGCATTGCCTGTCGTTTGCGCCGCTGATGGAGCAGTACACCCTTTCCAAGAAGTCCGATCCGAACGTCAAGATCGTGCCCGTGCCCGTGGCCTGGACCGACGATCTGTCGATCTTCCCGCGCGTGTACTACGCCTTTGAAGCCAAGGGTCTGATCGAGAAGCTGCACATGAACTTCTGGACCTGGGTGATCCGCGAGGAACACGACTGGAAGACGCTCGAAGACATCGAAAAGGACGTGCTCGGCTGGGTCAAGGCCCACGGCGAAGATCCGGACAAGTTCCGCGAACTGCTCGGCAGCTTCTCGGTGGTGAGCAAGTACCATCAGGCCACCCGCATGTGGAAGAACTACGGCGTGGACGCCACCCCCTGCATCGGCGTGGACGGCCGCTGGATCACGGCGCCGCATCTGGCCGGTACCCGTCAGGGCGCCATCGACGTCACCGAATGGCTCGTCAAGAAAGCCCTCGAGGAAAAGTAAATGCGCGTCTTCATCACAGGGGCCTCGAGCGGCATCGGCCAGGCACTGGCCCGGCGCTTTGACGCCATGGGCGCCGAACTCGGCCTGGTGGGCCGTAGCCGGGAAAAGCTCGAAGCCACGCTCGGCCAAATGCACAACGCCGAGCGCCATGCGATCTATGCCCTCGACGTCACCGACCGCGCGGCGCTTTTTGCGGCCGCCCGCGACTTTGACGCCAAGGCGCCCGTCGACATCGTGCTGGCCAACGCCGGCATTTCGATCGGCGTGAAAACCGAATACGAAGAAGACCTCGACGTGCTCGAGAAGGTCTACCGCACCAACGTTTTTGCGATGGCCGCGACCTTTCATCCCTTCATCGAACCGATGAGCAAGCGCGGCGGCGGTCAGTTCGTCGGCATCGGCTCGGTGGCCGGCATCCGCGGCCTACCCGGTAGCGAAGCGTACTGCTCGAGCAAGGCGGCCGTGATCAGCTACCTCGAGAGCCTGCGCAACGACGTGCGCAAGTACGGCATCGCCGTCACGACGATCTGCCCGGGGTTCGTGCGCACGCCGCTGACGGCCAAAAACCCCTACCGCATGCCCTTCATTCTCGAGACCGACGAATTCGCCGGCCGCGCGGTCAAGGCGATTCTGGCCAAGGACTCGTACCGCGTCATTCCCTGGCAGATGGCCTGGGTAGCGCGCCTACTCAAGATCCTGCCCGACGCGGTCTTTGACCGTGCCTTAAGCGGCCGCGGCGAAAAGCCACGCGCCAAAGATCTCGACCTCTGATGCAAACGCCCCGATTTCGGTCGGGGCGTTTCGTTTCGGGGGCGGATTCTTTCAGTCGTTCGCGTCGGGATCCTCGCGGCTGAGCATCTCGTAGAGCGCGTCGCGTTTAAGACCCGTCACACGGGCCGCCAGAGCCGCCGCGCGGCTCTTGGGAAGTTCCTTGGCCACGGCTCGCAGCCACTTGAGATCCTTGGCATCGAGCGTCTCCTCGCCCTTTTCCTGCATGTCCACCACCACGGCGTATTCGCCGCGGGCTTCGTGGGTCTTGACCCAAGCCGTGAGGTCCGCGGCGCTCATCGCGTCAAAGGACTCAAACTTTTTGGTGAGCTCTCGAGCCACCACCACGCGCCGCTCGGGGTGCAGCACTTCGGCCAGATCCTTTAAAAGGTCGGCGATGCGGTGCGGCGCCTCATAAACGACGAACGCCTCCTCTTTGGCGGCCAAGGCCAAGAGAGCCGCGCGCCGGGCCTTGCCCGAAGGGGGCACGAAGCCGGCGAAGGTAAAGCTGTAGGAGTCCAGGCCCGAGGCCGACAGGGCCGTCACCACGGCGCTGGCGCCCGGAATTGGGATCACGCGAAAGCCGGCCTCACGCACACTTTGCACGGCTCTGGCTCCGGGGTCGCTCACCGCAGGCGTGCCCGCGTCGGTCACCAGGGCGATGCGCTCGCCCTTTTGAAGACATTCGATGAGTTTGACCGCGGCTGAGCGCTCGTTGTGCTCGTGCACGCTGATCGTGGGCGTGTCGATGCCGTAACGGTCCAGGATCTTGCGCGTCTCGCGCGTGTCCTCGCAGGCCACGCGGTCGCAGATATCCAACACCCAAAGCGCACGCAACGTGATGTCGGCCGCATTGCCGATCGGAAGCCCTACAATATAGAGCGCTGACTGCGGAAAGCTCTGCTGCGCCGTCTGCGCACTCTGCATCAGGGGATCGGCCGCAAACCGAGGCGAAGCCCCCGTCCGAACCGTTTCATCTGTCTTTGAAGTGAACTGCATCGTGAAAAATCCTGCCGTTGCCGGCCTTTTTTGCGCTTTTTCCTTGTGGTCGTCCTGCGCTGCGCTCGCGCAGCAAGCGCCGCAGACGGCGCCCTCCGCCGATCAGACACAGCCGGCGGCCGTGCAAAATCCCGCGGCCAATGCCAAACTTGAAGCGGCTCTCGGAACCGTTTCCGCAGCCGAAGCCGCCGACGGCGCCCACTCCCCGGCACCGGCCGTTGAGCAAACCGCGCCGCAGGCCTCGCCCGAGACGGCGCCCGCCGACGCCACGGATGCGGCTGCACCGACCCTTCCGGCCTCCGATCCGCTCCCTGCGGAATCGGGCGCGGACATGACGGCGCTGACGCAAACCGTTGAGGCGCCGATTGAAGACGCCACCCGCACGGTGGCCTTCCTGCTACCCGCGGCGGACTCGCCGCTGGAAACGCCCACGCAGGCCGCCCTGCAGGGGCTGCTTGCCGCCAATTATGCATCAGAGCATCCGGTGCGGGTTCTGCTCGTGCGTCCGGGCTCGGACGGCTCGGCCGTCTCGCAGCTTAAGGCCGCCGCACAAGCCGGGGCCCAGGTCGCCGTCGGTCCCCTGGATCGGCGCGCGATCGATCAGATCGCCAAACTCAGTTATCTGCCCCTGCCCCTCGTGACGCTCAACGAAATCGAGCTTGACGAAACGACGCCGATGACGAGCGAAGAAATTGAAACGGAACGCGCGTTGCGTCAGGCCCGCAAGGACGCCGCCGCGCTGGCCGGCCAAACCGAGCAGCCGGTGCAAACGCAGATCGAAGCTGAACAGGCCGCCGCCGAACAAAGCGCGCCGGGCCCAGAAGGTGAAGAGAGCCAAGAGAGCGCCGGCCGCATCTCCTCGCAGACCAAGGTGCCCGGTCTCGTGCTCGCGCAGGACATCGAGCCGCCCTTTGTGAACGTGCAGCCGCGACGCTTTCCGCGCAACATGCTCATGCTGGGCATGAGCATGGAACACGATGCGCGCTACCTGGCGCGCCTGGGTGTGGCGGCGCTGCCCGAGACGACCGAAGCGGGCGAAAAACCCAAGGTGCTGCTGATCGATCACGACACGCCCCTGGAAAAGCGCGTCTCGCAGGCCTTTGAGTCCGAACTCATCCGTCAGGGCTTTACGCCCGATCGCCTCACGGTCGACATGCAGGAATTCACGCGTCTGCGCAAGTTCTTCGAACTGGTGGTGGAAAAGCTCAACACCGAAGAATTCGACGAAGTGCTGATCGATCAGGAAGCCGATCCGGTGGGCTGGCGTCAGCAGCAAATCCGCATCCGCCGTCTTGAAGCGGCCAAGCGGGCGCGCGTGGCCCTCTCCGAGCCCCCGTACTACGCCGCGTTCCTGGCGATGGACGCCAAGAACGCCTCGCTCGTGCGCTCGCGTCTGCCGATCCGCACCCGCGTCTGGGCCACGTCCCTGACCAACCCCGGCGAAACCAAGACTGACTCGGTCGCCCGCGCCATGACCTATGACCTGCTGCAGGTGGGCCTGGCCGATGCGCCGATGATCCTCAATTTCGATCCCGAATCCTTTGAGCAGACCTATCGGGTGCCCGTGCCCGAAACGACCCTGGATAAGCGCCTCTTTGCCCTCGGTGCCGACGCCCTCGTGCTGTCGCAGTCCGTGGCCAAGGGCGTGTCCTCCTCGCAGGTCAAGGGCCTGTTGGGGACCCTCACCTACAACCTCAATTACTCGCCTCTGGTGGACCGCCGTCCCCAGACGGCCATGATTCAGGGCGGCACCGTCAAGGTGGTGAGCGAACGGGACCTCGTGGACTTTGAAGTGCTCAAACAGAGCCGCCGTCTGCGCGCCCAGAGCCGCTCGCTCGAGCGTCTGACGCGCGAAGCCGAAAAGGCCGCCGAAGAGGCAGGCACGCTCGCGCCGCAGGACGGCACGCCAACCATCGAAGAGCCGGGCGCTCCCGCGCCCGAGGCTCCCGCCGCCTCCCAAGAGGCCGCCCCCGCCGCTCTTCCCTGATAGACAGCAGCACCTATGCCTTTTATTACGATTGCGGACGCCGAGCTCGCCTGGGGCGATCTGCCCCTGTTGGACCGCGCCCAAATGCAGCTCGATGCCGGCGAGCGCGTCGGCCTGATCGGCCGAAACGGCACCGGCAAGAGCTCGCTTCTGACGGTGCTGGCCGGCCGCGACAAGCTCGACGACGGCATTCTCACGCGCCAGGACGGCCTCACGTCCGTTTACCTTGAGCAGGAACCGGCCCTGCCCGAAGCCGAAACGATCCGCGACAGCCTCATCAAGCGCGGCGCCCTCAACGAAATCCCCGACGAGCGGGAAAAGTGGGCGGCCATCGCGCGCTTGGACGAGTACATGCATCGGCTCAACGCCGCCGGCGGTCAAAATCCGCAGGCCGCCTCGGGCGGGGAAAAGAAAAAGGCCGCTCTGGCGCTGGCCCTGAGCCTAAAACCGGACCTGCTGCTGCTCGACGAGCCGACCAACCACCTGGACGTGGAAACGATCGAGGCCCTCGAAGCCATTCTCACGCAGGAGTACCGCAACACCCGCTCGCTGATGGTCATCACGCACGACCGCGCGTTTTTGGACGCGGTCTGCACGCGCATTCTGGAGCTCGATCGCGGCGTGCTGCGCAGCTACCCGGGCAACTTTGCCGCCTACGAGGCGCGCAAAAACGAGGAGCTGGCGGCCGAAGCCGTGGCCAACCGCCGCTTTGACAAATTCTGGGCCCAGGAAGAGGTCTGGATCCGCAAGGGCATTGAAGCGCGGCGCACCCGCAACGAAGGGCGCGTGCAACGCCTCGAGGCCCTGCGGCGCGAACGCGCCGCGCGCCGTGAGCGCATGGGGCGCATCTCCGTGAGTGTGGACGCCGGTGAAAAAAGCGGCAAGCTCGTGGCCGAAGCCGTGGGCCTGACCAAATCCTTCGGCAGCAAAACCGTCGTCAAGAACCTGAATTTTCGCCTGATGCGCGGCGACAAGCTCGGTCTGATCGGGCCCAACGGCGCGGGCAAATCCACGCTCATCAAGCTGCTGCTCGGCAAACTCACGCCCGACGCGGGCAGCGTGCGGCTGGGCACCAACCTCAAGATCGCCTATTTTGACCAGCTGCGCGAACAGCTCGACGACACCAAAACCGTGGCCGAGACGGTGAGTCCGGGCAGCGAATGGATTGAAATTGCGGGCGTCAAAAAGCACGTGATGAGCTACCTCGGGGACTTTCTCTTTGCCCCGCACCGCGCCGACGTGCCCGTGGGCAACCTCTCGGGCGGCGAGCGCAACCGTCTGCTGCTGGCCCGTCTCTTTGCCCTGCCCGCCAACCTGCTCGTGCTCGACGAGCCCACGAATGATCTGGACATCGACTCGCTCGAACTGCTTGAGGAAACGCTCGAGACCTATCCGGCCACCGTGATTCTGGTCAGTCACGACCGCCGCTTTTTGGACAGCGTCGTCACGCAGGTTCTCGCGCCCGTCAACTACATAACGCCCGAGGGCCGCTGGATGGAATTTGCGGGCGGCTACGAGGATTGGATCCGCCAGAGACCGGCCGTGGAGCCGCCCAAGCCGGCCGCCGCGGAAAAGCCCGCCGCCAAAAAGCCGGTGCGCCAGCGCGAACAGCGCATGAGCTGGAAGGAAAACAAGGAGCTCGAAGAACTGCCGGGTCGCATCGAGGCGCTCGAGGCCGAGCAGACGACGCTCATGGAAACCATGAGCGCGGCCGATTTTTTCAAGCGCTCCGTGGACGAGCAAAAGGCCGCCGCGGCCCGCTCGCAGGAACTGGCGCAGGAAATCGAGGCGGCGTACGCGCGCTGGGAAGCGCTCACGCAAAAGGCCGAGGAGTGCGCCAAATAAGGCCGACGTCGGAGAGCCGCAGCGATGTTTGAAAGCCTTTCCTCACAGGAATTCTGGATGGCGCTGGCCGGTGCCGGCGCCCTTGTCCTGCAGATCACCCTCACGTTGGGCGTGACGCTGCGGGTGATCCTGACGCGCCATCCGCCGGGCAGCTCCTTTGCCTGGATTTTGCTCACCATCGCCCTGCCCTTCGTCGGGTTCGTTCTTTACGTCTGGCTCGGCGAGCGGCCCATCGGCAAATGGCGGGCGCGACGGCTGCGCAAGCTGCTGGCGCTCTGGGAAAAGGTCACCAACCAGGACTATGCCCAGGCGGGCATGCTGCCATGCCTTCCGCACGGGCAGCGCCACAAAGGGCTGGCGCGTCTGGCCGAGCGCTTGGGCGACATGCCCATGACGCGCGGCTCCAAACTCGAGCTGTTGCCCGACTCCTTTCAGGCGCTCGAGCGCATTTGCGCCGACATCGAAGCCGCCCGCTCGTCCGTGTCCATGGAGTTTTACATCTGGGGCGTGGGCGGCTGGTGCGACAAGATCGCGCAGGCCGTGCTCGAGGCGGCCGAGCGCGGCTGCCACTGCCGCATTCTCGTCGACGACATCGGCTCGCGCACCTGGCTCAAGACAACCTGGCCGGCCCGTCTGATTGCGGCGGGCGTGCACGTCTCGCGCGCTCTGCCCGTGAGCCTCATGCCCATGGCCAAGGGCCGCGCCGACCTGCGGCTGCACCGCAAGACGGTCATCATCGACGAGCGCGTCGGGTATACGGGAAGCCTGAATCTCATCGACCCGGACGTCTTTCACGTCAGCGAAGGCGTGGGCGAATGGGTCGACGCCATGGTTCGCGTCGAAGGCACGGCCGTGCGCGACCTCAACCAGGTCTTTCTCTTTGACTGGGCGCTGCAGCCCGACATCGAGGGCGAGCGCGTCACGCTCGAGCGCACCGAACCGGTTCCCCCCGCCGGTTCGGCCTGCGTCACCGTGGTGCCCTCGGGGCCCACAACGGTCGACGACGCCAACCAAAGGCTCATTCTCGAGGCGATCAGTTGCGCGCGCGAGCGCATTTTCATCACCACCCCCTACTTCGTGCCGGGCGAGACGATCATTCTGGCCCTGCAGAACGCGGCCATGCGCGGCGTGGACGTGCACGTGTGCATTCCCAGACGGCCCGACTCGCAGTTCGTGCGCTGGGCCAGCCGCCGCTACTTCAGCGATCTGATGAAGTCGGGCGTCAAGCTCGCGTTTTTCACCGACGGTCTGCTGCACACCAAGGCCATCACGGTCGACGCCACGTTCAGCCTATTTGGCACCGTCAATCTCGACAAACGCAGCCTGCATCTGAATTTTGAGATGATGCTGCTCATCTTCGACACGCAGTTCGTGGCCGACATGACCGCCCTGCACCGCCGCTACGAGGCCCGCTCCGTGGCGATCGACCCGCAGCGCTGGCACAAACGCAGCCTCTGGCAGCGCTTTCTTGAGGGCGCCAGCTACCTTTTAAGCCCCCTGCTCTGAGTCAGACGCCAAGCAAGATGAAGGGCGCTTTCCCGCTCCGGAAAAGCACCCTCGTGTCGTCCCAATGGGGGCTTATCGCCTACGCCTTGAGCGTAACAAGTGAGTGACCGCTCATCGCCTCGGGGGCCTTGACGCCCATCAGCGCCAAAACGGTGGGCGCCACGTCGGCCAGCACGCCGTTTTCCACGCTTTGGACGCGGTCGGAGACGACCACGATGGGCACGGGGTTAAGCGAATGGGCCGTGTTGGGCGAGCCGTCGGCGTTGACCGCATTGTCGGCATTGCCGTGGTCGGCGATGATCACCGTCTCGTAGCCGGCGGCTTGGGCGGCCTGCACCACGGTTTTGACGCACGCATCCACCGCCTTGACGGCCTTGAGGATGGCCTCGTACACGCCCGTGTGGCCGACCATGTCGCCGTTGGCAAAGTTCAGGCACACGAAGTTGTACTTGCGCTTGGCCAGAGCCGCGGCGAGCTTATCGGCGACCGTATAGGCGCTCATTTCGGGCTGCAGATCGTAGGTGGCCACCTTGGGGCTGGGCACCAGGATGCGCTCTTCGCCGTCAAAGACCGCTTCGCGCCCGCCGTTCAAAAAGAACGTCACGTGCGCGTACTTTTCGGTTTCGGCGATGCGCAGCTGCTTGAGGCCCTGCTTGGAGACCCACTCGCCGATCGTATCGGGCACGTTTTCCTTGGGGAAAAGCACGTGCACGTTCTTGTACGTCGGATCGTACGGGGTCATCGTGGCAAAGAAAAGCTCCAGAGGCCGCATGTCCTCGACGGCCTGCTGCGTGAGCACCGTGGTGAGTTCCTTGGCGCGGTCGTTGCGGAAATTGATGAAGACCACCGCGTCGCCTGGGCGGATGCGGCCGATCGCCTCCCCCTTTTCATCGCACAGCACGTGCGGCTTCATGAATTCGTCCGTGACGCCCGCCTCATACGAGGCTGTCACGGCCGCGGCCGGATCGGCAAAGGGCTGCCCGCAGCCGTTGACGAGCAACGCATAGGCCTCGCGCACGCGCTCCCAGCGCTTGTCGCGGTCCATGGCGTAGTAGCGACCGATGAGGCTGGAGATGCGGCCGGCAAGCGCGCCGCTCTCAAGCTTGGCCTGCAGCGCCTTGACAAAGCCGAGCCCGCTCTTGGGGTCGGTGTCGCGCCCGTCCATGAAGGCGTGCACGAAGCTCTTGTCGATGCCTTCCCGCTTGGCCAGCGCCAGCAGCGCCTCCAGGTGTTCCAGCGACGAGTGCACGCCGCCGTCGGAGAAAAGCCCCATCACGTGCAGCGCGCAGCCCGTCGAGCGGACGTGCTCGATCAGGGCGCGGATTTCGGGGTTGGCCGCCAGAGACTCGGCCGAGCCCCCGGGGGCGCGGCAGGCGCGGTTGATCTTCACAAGATCCTGATAGACCACGCGACCGGCGCCGATGTTGAGGTGCCCCACTTCGGAGTTGCCCATCTGCCCGGCGGGCAGGCCCACGTTTTCGCCGTCGGTGCGCAGCTGCGCGTGTGGATAGTCGCGCGTGAGGGCGTCGAGGTAGGCGGGGTTGCCGGCACGGATGGCGTCGGCCTTATCACCGATGCCGATGCCCCAGCCGTCGAGAATCATCAGTAAGACATTGCGCGTCATAAATGTGTTCCAAGAAACGGGCGGCGCTCGAAAATGGCCGAGGATGACCCGCATCACTCGGCCAAGCGCCCGGGGTCTGCCCGGGCGTTTTTCCGCCGCAAATCAAGCGCAAAGATAATAGCCGATTCGGCTTTGGGGCGCCGCCCCTCAGGCGGCCTTGACCGCCGGGGCGCAGGCCGCCTCGACGTAGTCGCGCCAGACCTCCTCGGCCGTGGGTAGACGCCAGCTGCCGTCGCTCAGGCGCTCGGTCACCTCCTTAAGGCGCGAGACGCTCGCCCCGCACGTCCAGACCTTGAAGTTGCGCATGTGCGTGCACAGGCAGCACTTGGAGTGCTCGGGCATCGGTTCGATCTTGATCTTGCCGTGGCGCGCGAACCATTCCTTGACGTAGGAGCACTCGCCCTTTTGCAGCAGATAGCCGTAGGCCTCGCAGTTGGGACGAATGTCGCTCGTGATGGCGGGCGAATCCTTGAGCATGCGCATCGGGTAGCCCGTCGTCGAGTAGTGGTTGACCTCCACGTCCTCCTCGTTGGCGCTGATGTAGCGCTGCTTGACCTTCTCGGGCAGGCCGCTTTCGGCCGTCACGGCAAAGCGGGTGGCCACCTGCACGCCCGCGGCGCCCACGTCGCGCACGAAGTGCACCGCATCCTCGCTCGTGAAGATGCCGCCCGCAGCAAAGACGGGGATGTCGTAGTGATTGTCCTCGAGCCACTTGAGAACGTCGCGCACGATGTCCTCGAGGTTGTATTCGGCCCAGTCGTCCCCAAAGCCCAGGTGACCGCCCGCCAGGGGGCCTTCGACGACGATGTAGTCGGGCAGACGGCCGACCGCGGCGGCGCGCTTCATGAAGATCTGCAGAGCTCGGGTGCTCGAGACGATGGTGCCGATCAGGGCCTCACGGAAACGCGGATTGTCCTGCATGAGCTTCATACTCGACATGTGCAGGCCCGCCGAGAGCGTGATGCCGTCGATGCCGCCGTCCAAAGCCGCGTTCAGACGCGTCTTGAGCGTTTCCTGGCTCGTGTTCATCGTGAGCTTTTCCATGCAGTTGATGAGAATGAGCCCGCGGCCGGTTTTGCGGCTCATGATGTCGGCGATGTAGCGGCGGGTGACGTCGGCCAGGCGCGCGAGATCAAACTGAATCGGGCTCTTGTCGTACGTGTCGGCCAGATCCTTGTAGCGGTGGATCTTTTCCTTACACACGCTCGTGCCGAAGTGCTTGTCGGCTACTTCCATCAGAAGGGCGTCGGACAGATGGGCGATGCCGCCGAGCTTTTCCACGGCCAGCGCCAGTTCGGCATTGGAAATGTTCACGCCCATGCCGCCCACCATCAGCGGTGCGTAGGAGCGGTTGCGGAAAGTGATGGGAAAATCGGAAAGTCGATCGCTCATTGATTGGGTGTCCTTGACGCGAAATGATGTTCAAACGATTGGGAACATCATTTTTTCGCGTTTGTCACCCCAAAAACCGACCCCAAAATTCAGAGCATATCCGCATTTTTCGACCCCCCAAAAACGCTTCCGTTTGTGCTATGGGCAAAGCGTTTCAGGACCCGAAGGCGGATTTATAAGCTTGAATGGCCGCCAGCGTGTCGAGCCGATCCGGGTGCGCTTCGCTCTGGCGCCGCACCCGCTCGCGCTCGGGCGTGACTTTGCCGCCCGCCTTCGCGGTCATCATTTCAAAGACCGCCGGGTCAATGCGACCGCGGCACAAAAATTCGGTTTTGAGGGTGTTGCCCTCGCCCGCGGCCACGAGCTGAGCGCTCGTTTTGTGCATCCACGCGCGGGCCTGCTCCGAGGTCGGATCGCCGCCGAGCGTGGCAAAGCAGGCGATGTCGCGCGCGCGGATCTTGGCGGCGGCCGCCGCCATGTCTTCGGGGGCCATGCCGCGGTCGCACCAAAAGCACAGCACGATCGGGTTGTAGTCCGCCAGATCTTCGGGCATGTCCGCGGCGTTGACGTACCCGCACGCGCCGAGCGCGTCCTGCAGGGCGCGGGCGATGACGCGCGTATTGCCCGTTTTGGAGCTCACGACAATCAGAGGTTTCATGGGTTGTTCCCTTTGGTTGGGCCCCAAGGGGCGCGTTAGGAGTGGATGCGGGCGTTCCAGACGTCGAGCCAGTCGCTGCCCGGCTCCTCGGGCACGAGCACCGACACGTTCAGGCTCGTGGTGGTGGCCAGACGGTGCGCGGCCGCGTAGGCCGCCGCCTGCCCGGCGAATTTGGGATCGTTGTCGGCAAAGATCACCACATAGTGCAACTGCGGCGGAATGTGGGCAAAGTCGCTCAGATTGGCGCAGCCCAGCGTCGCCCACACGGGAATGCCCTTGAGGGTCTGCGCCGCCAGCGCCGTCTCGATGCCTTCGGCCAGACCGAGCACGTCGCCCACGGGGCCTCCGAGGTGCACGGCGCCGCCCTTGGCCGCACCGGGCAGCAGTTTTTTGGGCATCTCGACGGCGGCCTTGTGGCCGTCCTGGTCCAGGTACGTGCGGTGCAGGTTGATGACGATGCCGTTTTCGTCCGTCACGCGCGCGAGCATGGCCGGGTGCTGCGTCAGCGTCCCGTCCTCGTGGCGGTATTCCAGGCTCGGATGGCAGCGCAGCTCGAAACCGGCGACGGCCGGGTTGAGCCCGCGGCCCCGCAGGTATTTGTAGACCGGATCACCCTCGCGCAGGGGAGAAGCCTGCGCCCAGAGCGCCATGCGCTCGCGGGCGGTTTCCTTTTGCTTGAGTTCGGCTTCCGTGAGCAGCACGCGAGCGTCGGCCTTTTGCCCCTGCCAGACGATGCCGCAGAAGCGCTCGACGATTTCCAGGGCCTCGATAAAGCCGCACTGGCGGTAGCGGGAAATGAGGTCAAAGCCGTCGCCCGCCCCGCAGCCGCGGCAGATGAAGTTTCCGCGGCCCCAGCGGTCGGTAAAGGAAAAGCGGTCCGTGCCGCCGCATACCGGACAGGGCCGCCCCTTGCGGCGGGCAAAATGGCTCTCGTCCATGCCGCAGGAGACGAAAATGGCCAGCCAATGGCCCTTGGCGGCATTGACGGCCGCCTGGGTGCGCAGCGCCAGCGAGTTGTCGAGTTCGTGCACGAGGCTCCCCTTAAAAGAACATCAGCCCCAAGCGATCGTTCGTCTTCCAAGGATCCTGCGTGACCTCGAGCGAGCGCAGCACACCCGTTTTGTCAAACTGCGGCCACACGGCCATGTCAAAGCCGCCCGGCGCCTTGTAGCGGTACATCCAGGCGTGCTCGCCCACGAGAGTGAATTCGTACTTTTGGGCGCACTTGCCCCACAGGGCCCAGACGTCGGCTTCGGTGGATTTGCCGGGCGTGAGCAGACTGAAATACTTTTCCTGCAGTCCCAGCTCTCGCCCGACGACGCGGCCGTTTTGGTCCACGAAGATCCACCAGACGTCCTGCCCGAAGGGCTGTCCGCTGTAGGTGTAGCGCACCGTGCCGTCTTTCATGGGCGTTTTGGCGGCGGGCTCGCCCAGGTAGGAGATGACCTGCTGCTGCGTCGCACCGAGCTCGACGAGCTGCGGGTGCGCGCAGCCGCCCAGCACGAGGGCCGTGCCCAGGGCGCAGGTCAGCAAAAAGGCGTTGAGGCGGCCAGTGGCGGACATAAGCGTTCTCCCGTCGGATTAAAGCCGCCCACGGACGGCTTATTCGTAATCGCTCGAGTCGTTGAGCGTCCAGGGGTCCAGCGTCGTTTCAAGCGAACGCAGCACCCCGTCGGCGTCAAACTGAGGCCAGACGGCCATGTTAAAGCCGCCCGGCGCCTTGTAACGGTACATCCAGGCGTGCTGCTTGACGAGCGGGAACTCGTACTTTTCGGCGCACTTGCCCCACAGGGCCCAGACGTCGGCTTCGGTGGACTTGCCCGGCGTGAGCATGCCGAAATACTTTTCCTGCAGCCCCTGCTCGCGGCCGACCACGCGGCCGTTTTGATCCACAAAGAGCCACCAGACGTCCTGCCCGAAGGGCTGGCCGCTGTAGGTGTAGCGCACCGTGCCGTCGCTCATGGGCGTTTTGGCGGCGGGCTCGCCCAGATAGGAAATCACTTCCTGCTGCGTCTGGCCCATCGACAACAACTGCGGGTGTGCGCAACCGGCCAGAATCACGGCCGCGCAGGCGGCTGCGGCCAGTGCCGGAATGGTCTTGAACATGTTCCGAACCTCCGGATGCTTTCAACTCCCACGGGGAGCCGATCAGAGCTTGTCGAGGTGATGCTCGACGGCAAAAACGGCCGCCTGAACGCGGCTCTTGATGTTGAGCTTGCGCAGCACGCTCTGCACGTGCACCTTGACGGTCGATTCGGCCAGATCGAGCGTGCGGGCGATTTCCTTGTTGGAAACGCCGCGGGCCAGCCAAGCCAGCGTCTGACGTTCGCGCGGAGTCAGGGACTCGATGTCGGCCGTGGCCGAGCTCGTGCGGAACGAGTCGTTGCGCAGCTTCATCACGAGCTTGCTCGTCATTTCGGGCGAAATGACCGAGTCGCCCGCCACGGCGTGGCGGATGCTCTGCAGCAGGAAGTCGGCGTCGATCTTCTTGAGCAGATAGCCGACGGCGCCCAGGCGCATGCATTCGGCCAGATCGTCGCCGTCTTCGCTCACCGTGAGCATGAGCACCTTCATGGTCGGATCGATTTCCAGAATCTGCGCCAGGGCTTCGTTGCCGCTCATCGTGGGCATGTCCAGATCCAGAAGAACGATGTCGGGCTTGATCTGTTCGACCAACTTGACGCCCTCAAGGCCGTCGGCGGCCTCGCCCACGACCTCAAAGTCGCTCTGGCGGGTCAGCAACGCCTTAAGGCCGCTGCGAAAAAGCGTGTGATCGTCGATCAGCGCGATACGGATTTTTTCCTTGCTTGCTTCTGCAGTCATATGAATACCTGCTGCTCGTTGATTTTCTCGGCATGCGCACGCGTGCTTTGGGGGCATGCGCAAATTTGTCAGTGAGATTAGCGCATTTTGCCCCGAGCAGGGTGATCGGCCGCCGGCAAATGCCGAAAAAACCGCCCTCGAACACGCGTCCGGGGCGGCTGTGCGGCGGGCAAAAACGGTGCGGTCCGTACGGCGCGCACCGTCGCTCACGCACCGATTAGGCGTTGGCTTCGGTCGGAGCGGCCGCAGCGGTGCCTTCCTGCTGCTTTTGAGCCTGCTGGGCGAGGCGCTGCTGGTACAGGCCTTCGAAGTTGACTTCGGGCAGATGCACCGGGGGCAGACCCGTGCGGTTGATGAGGTCGGCCAGGTTGGCGCGCAGGTATGGGTAGATCGTGGCGGCGCACAGCACGTGCAGCAGATGATGCACGCCTTCCTGCGGGATGCCGCGGATTTCGAAGATACCGGCCTGCTTGCCTTCCACGAGAAACATCGTCTGGCCCTTGACGGCCACCGTGATCGTGCCGCGCACCACCACTTCGTAGGTGTTCGGGATCTGCAAAGCGCGCTGGGACACTTCAAACTGAATGTCCACGTTGGGCTGCTCTTCGGGAGCGGTCATGAAGATTTCCGGAGCATGCGGCATTTCCAGCGATGCGTCCTTCATGTAGCAGCGGATGAGCTGGAAGAACGGTTCGTTCTTGTCCTGAGCCTGCTGGCCCTGCGCTTCGGTGTTTTCGATGCTGTTTTCTTCTGCCATTTTTGGCTGACTCCGTCAATGGGTTTCGTGAAAAAGGTGTGAGTTATCGGCGCGCGTTAGCGGCGAAACGGCGTGCCCGAGCGACGCCAGGCGTTGAGACCGCCCTGCAGCACGTAGACCTGCTTGCAACCGACGCCGCGCAGCAGGGGCGAGGCCATGCGGGCGCGCTTGCCGTTGTCGTCGACGAGCAGCACGGGCTTGTTCTTGTCGATCTTGTCGAGTTCGAGGTGGATGCGGTCGGCCGGAATGTTGATCGAGCGGGCGATGCATTCCTTCTTGAATTCGGCCGGATCACGCAGGTCGATGATCTGCGCGCCCTGGTGGTTGATCAGTTCGGTGGCCGAGGCGTTGTCCACTTCGGCAAAGCGGCGGCGGTTGACGTAGGGTGCCGCGAGCGTCACCACGCACACGAGAATGATGACCAAAAGCAGGATGTTGTCGATCAGAAATTGGTTCACAGCCGTAGGTTCCTGTTTGCTTGCAAGTGCGCCCCCCGCGGGGGACGGCTTGGGGAAATATGGGGACGGGGGCCGCCCTTTTCAAGCGCGGCTCGGCGTTTGTCCCAACATGAACCGACGATTATAAAGACTCGACCCCTCAATAGGCGCCCCCGCCGTTTACCCCAACGAGGCCCGCGGGCGGCCTCGGGCGCGGGCGCATTCCACTAAAATAGGGGCGTCCCGCGGTGACGTTGTTGCGGCGGGCTTTTGTTCTGCCCGTCGGTTTTTCCTTGCATTTGCGCTCTCCGATGCCTTTCGCGTTTTCTGCCAAACTCGTTGTCGCCGCGCTCTCGGCCCTGCTGCTGGCCGTGCCCGCGGCGGACGCGCCGGCCGCGCCAAGCTCGCAGTCGCAAAAGAAAAGCTCGCTGCAAAAGGAGCAGCGCTCCCTCAAGGGCGAAATCTCCTCGATCAAAAAGGACATCTCGCAAAAGGAAGCCAGTCTCGATAAGGTCAACGGAGAGCTCGAGGCCAGCGAAAAGGCCATTTCGCAGAGCAACCGCACCCTCAAGGATCTGGGCAGCAAAAAGACGGACGTGGAAAACCAGCTCGCCGACCTCAAGCGCGAGGCCGGCATCGTGAGCCTGCACGTCACCGAAGCCGAAAACCTCATCGCCAGCATCAGCCAGGCGCAGTTCGTCAACTCCCGGCGCCATCCCTGGCAGGCGGCCCTGTCGGGCAACAATCCCAACGACATCACGCGTCTGTCGGCCGTACTGCAGTACATGGCCCGCGAACAAGACCGCACGATCGATCGGCTCGCCAACCGCCGCAAAAACATTGAGGTGGTGACGGCCAAGACCAACCGCACGCAGCAGGAGCTGCTGCGCATCGAAAGCGCCGAGCAGAAAAACCGCGCCGAGCTCGAGCGGGAAAAAAACCGCCGCGAGTCGGCCTTCGCACAGCTCAAAAAGGAGCTCAGCACCCAAAAGGCCCGCTACGAGCAGCTCGTCAAAAACGACCGGCAGCTCACCAACCTCATCGCCGACATCGACAAGCAGATCGCCGCGGCCGCCGCCAGCGAAAGCGCCCGCAAAAAGGCCCTGGCGGCCGCCAAAAAGCGCGAGCAGGAGGCCAAGCGCCCGAGCGCACGGCGTCAAACCGCCTCCTCGCGTCCGGACACGCGCCCGATCACCGTGGCGCCCGTGCGGGGCAACTTCGGCAAGCTGCGCGGCAAACTCACCATGCCCACCAAGGGCACGATCGTGGCCAAGTTCGGTCAAAAGCGCGAGGGTGCCGCCTCGACGCTGGCCTGGCGCGGCCTGCTGATCCGCGCCAAGCAGGGCCAGGACGTCGTGGCCGCCGCCTCGGGCACGGTCGTGTTCTCGGACTGGATGCGCGGCTTCGGCAACCTGCTCATCGTCGATCACGGCTCCAATTACCTGTCGGTGTACGCCAACAACGAAACGCTTTATAAGAGCGTGGGCGACGCCGTTAAACAAGGCGACACAATTGCCAGCGTCGGCCGCTCGGGTGGTGAGGATGCCCCAGGCTTATACTTTGAGCTCCGCTACAAAGGCAAACCCTTTGACCCGGCGCGCTGGATCGCCAAGAACTGACCGCGGGCCCGCGCGCCCCGCCTAGAAAAACACAAACGCCGGCCTGCGGCTGCGTCGGCTCCCCCGCCGCGCGTGTGCCCGCCGCTCCTTGGACTGAAACATGACTTCTCGACGCCTCAAAAGCTCCGCTTTTGCCCTTTTTCTGGCCTGCGGCCTGATCAGCGCCCCGGCCTGGTCGGCCGACGATCCGGCAAGCCCCGCCGCGGGGGAGGCGGCCGCTGCACCCGAGCAGAGCGCCCCCGCCGCCGAGAGCATTCCGCTTGAGGAAATCAGCCTTTTTGCCGACATCTTCGGCACCATCAAGAACTATTACGTCGATGAGGTCAGCAGCAAGGATCTCATTGAAAACGCCATTCACGGCATGGTCGAAGGGCTCGACCCGCACTCCTCGTACCTGGACTTCAAAGCCTTCAAGGACATGGAGGAGTCCACGATGGGTGAATTCGGCGGCCTCGGTCTGGAAGTGACCAAGGACGCGCAGGGCGTGCGCGTGGTCAACCCGATCGACGACACGCCCGCGGCCAAGGCCGGCGTCATGGCCGGCGACCTGATCGTCAAGATCGACGGCAAATCGACGGCCGATCTGAGCCTGAACGAAAACGTCAAGCTCATGCGTGGCAAGCCCAAGACGTCCATTACGCTCACGATCGCCCGCAAGGGCGTCACCAAGCCGCTGGTGATCAAGCTCGTGCGCGACATCATCAAGATTCAGTCGGTCAAGTCCAAGTCGCTCGGCGATGGCCTGGCCTACGTGCGCATCTCGCAGTTTCAGGAGCGCACTGCCGCCGACGTGGCCGACGCTCTGCTCAAGCTCAACAAGGCCTCGCCCCTCAAGGGCATTGTGCTCGATCTGCGCAACAACTCGGGCGGCCTACTCAATGCCGCCATCGGCGTGACGGCCGCCTTCGTCAAACCGGGCAGCCTCGTGGTCTCCACGCGCGGGCGCAATTCCGAAGACGAGCGCAAGTTCAACGCCGTCCCCGCCGACTACGCCACCGGCAAGAGCAACCAGGACGGCATCGCACGGCTGCCCGCGCTGACCAAGACCGTGCCCGTGGTCGTGCTCGTCAATTCGGCCTCGGCCTCGGCCTCCGAAATCGTGGCCGGCGCCCTGCAGGACCACAAGCGCGCCACCATCATGGGCACGCGCAGCTTCGGCAAGGGCAGCGTGCAGACCATCATCCCGGTGCGCATGAAAAAGGACGAGACGACGGGCGTCAAGATCACGACGGCGCGCTACTACACCCCCTCGGGCCGCACGATTCAGGCCAAGGGCATCACGCCCGACATCGCCGTGGACGACACGCCCGAAGGCAACTACCCCTCCTTCTCGATCCGCGAGGCCGAGCTCGCGCATCACCTCGAGGTGCAGGACAAGCAAAAGGCCAAGGACGACAAGAAGGCCGATCCCAAGAGCGATCCCAAGGCCGACGCCAAGACCAAGGACACCGACGCCGACGAGAACATGACGGACGAGGAAACCGTCATGCCCAAGCTGCGCTACATCTTTGGCGACGACAAGGACTTCCCGCTGCAGCAGGCCAAGGCCTATCTCAAGGGGGAAAAGGTCATCACGCACGAGATGACCCAGGAAAAGCTCAAGGCCGAACGGGTCAAGAAAAAGGCCGCGGCTGATGCCAAAGCCGCCAAGAAGACCAACGCCAAGAAGGACACCAAGTCCGACGACGCCAACACGAAATGAGCACCATGACGACTGACCGTTACAGCCGCCACGAACTTCTCAAGGAAATCGGCCCCGAGGGCCAAAAGCGCATCGCCGCCACCCGCGTCTTCATCATCGGCGCGGGCGGCGTGGGGTGCCCGGCCGCCCTGGCTCTGGCCGAAAGCGGCGTGGCCTCGATCACGATCGCCGACGCCGACGCCGTGGACCTGACCAACCTGCCGCGCCAGATCCTGCATACACCCGCGCGCATCGGCATGAACAAAGCCGAAAGCGCCCGCGTCGCGCTCTCGCTCGTCAATCCGGACGTGCCCGTCACGCCCGTGACCGAGTATGTGGACGAGGCCAAGCTCTTGGAGCTGGCCGCCGAGGCCGACATTCTCATCGACGCAAGCGACAACTTTCACACGCGTCACGCGAGCAACCGCGCCGCCAAGAAACTGCGCAAGGTGCTCATTTCCGCCTCGAGCGTGCGCTACAGCGTGCAGCTGGCCATCTTTGACTTTCGCACCGGCAATGCGCCCTGCTATCAGTGCACCTTCCCCGAGGACGACGGCCAGGACGTCAAGGCCTCGGCCACCGGGGTGCTCGCGCCCGTCACCTCCATTGCGGGCATGATGGCCGCCGAAGAGGCTCTCAAGATCGCCGCCGGGCTCACGAGCCCGTCCGTGGGCAGCCTCATTGTCCTTGATACGCTTTCGTGGGAATTTACGCGCATGAAGCTCGCGCACGACCCGAACTGCCCGGTGTGCGCAGCCTCACGCTAGCGCGCTACCACAGACGCCCCCAGTAGAAGGTAAGCGAAGAGCTCTGACCGAAGGTGCGGCCGAGCACAAGGTAAATCGGCCCCACCCAGGAGTCGCTTGCCACAAAGACGCTGGCGGCGTGCTGCCAGGACTCGTCCTGCCCGCTCACCCGATCGCTGATCGCGCTGCTCCAGACGCGCCCGGCCTCGAGCGTGCCGCCCAAGTACACGGGCATACGCAACTCGCGCATGGTGCGGCTAACGTCGTGATAGAGCATCACGCGCCCGAAGAGCAGCCGATCGCCCGCGTAGCGCCCGTGGGGCGAGCCCGACAGGTTAAAGACCCCGCCGAGGTTGTAGTTGTCCGCGTCGCTCCCGAGGCCCCCCTTAAAGCTCAAGAGGGCCGTCGTGTACCGCCCGAGCCGCACGGGCAGCGCGGCCTGCGCGTCGTAGCGCACGTCCGGATTGCCCGCCCCCGTATCCTGAATGCCGCTCGGGTTGAGCGCGTAGGAAAGCGCCCCGTCAAGGTAAAAGCCGCGCCGCGGGAAACTCGCGTTGTCCAGAGTATCGAAATTGGCCCGCACGGACACGAAAGGCGAGGATTCGTCCTCCTTGATGTTGGTGATGAAGGTTTCGGTGCGGATGCGCCGCTTGTACCAGCCCCCGCCCGTCGACACGCGCCCCAGACGCGGGAATTCATAGCCCAGATAGAGCGCCCCCTCGAGGGTTTCCGTGCGGAACTCCCCGACCGGAATGCGGTTGTCGTCCACGTAAAGGTCAAAGGGCTCCCACTGATAGCTCACGCGTGGCATGACGAACCAGTTGCTTGCCGCGCCGAGCGGCTGCGTGAATTCGGACAAAAACCGCTTGATCTCGCCGACCTGAATTTCGTTGCGCCAGTGCGCGCCCCAGTCGTTGAGCCACCCCCATGTGTGCGAAAGCAGCACGTTGAAGGTGTTGGAGGACAGAAAGTCCGACTGAATGTTGCCCCCGAAGCGCAGCGTCGAGTAGCCGATCGACTGTTCCTCGGGCTCAAAGACAAGCACTTCCGTGCCGTTGGGGCCCGGCTCAAAGCGAAACGGCACGTTCATGAAGTCGCCCCCGGCCCAGATGTTGCGCGCCGCCTCGGCGGCCTCCTCGTTGGTGACGGGCCGCGAGGTGTCGATGTCGGCCTGCGCGAGCACGCGCTCGGGATTGACGCGCTTGAGGCCGGCCACCTGCACGCTCGAGATCCGGTGCTGACCGTCGTTGTCGGTCTTTTGCTGCCGCGCGGTCAGATAGCGCTCGTAGTCTTCGGGGCTGTCGGCGTAGGGCGCAAAAAGCTCCTTTTTGGCCATCACGGCCTTGTAGCCGATGGCGATGATTTCCTCGGCCTTGAGAAAGTCCCCCGAGGTCAGCTCTCCGAGCTCGGGTTCGATGTAGATGTCCTCGGGCGTGAGCGAGGCCTTGGACTTGCGCACGTTCTGCTCGGTGAGGATGTTGACCACCTGCCCCATCACGCCCACGACGCCGCGGATGTCGCCGCGCTTACTCAAAGGCGTGCCCGTGTTGATCGCCACGACGCGCTGCGCGCCCATGCCTCGGGCCAGGTCCACGGGCAGGTTGTCCACCAGGCCCCCGTCGACCAAGAGCCTTCCTTTGTGCTCAACGGGCCGAAAGGCCCCGGGCACCGACATCGAGCAGCGCATGGCCTGCGACAGGGTCACTTCCTTTTGCAGCACCACGGCCTGTCCGGTTTCCAAGTCCGTGGCCACGGCCGCAAAGGGGATGGCCAGTTTGGAGAGGTCATAGATGTGGTTGAAGGGCTCGGTCGAGCGCTGCAGAAAGATGTTGAGTTCCTGCGAAGGCACCACCTGTGCGGGCAGCTTGAGCCCGTCGCGCCCCACCCCCATTTCGAGCATGCCGTAGCCGCGCCGATTGTCGTCCTTGGCCTGCCAGTCCATGCGCTCGCGGTCGGGCACGGGCGAAAACATGCGCGGCCAGTCGACGGCCAGGGTGATGGCCTCGATCTGATGGGCGCTGTAGCCGGCGGCATAGGCGCCGCCCACCATCGAGCCCATGCTCGTGCCCGTGACCACGTCAAAGCGCACGCGCAGCTCTTCGAGCGCCTTGAGCGCGCCGATGTGCGCAAAGCCGCGGGCGCCGCCGCCCGACAACACCAGGCCCAGACGCGGTTTGTCGAGGCTCGCCTCGGCCGCCTGAGCGGCCCCCGCGCCCAGGGCCGCCGCCAGCAGCACCAGGAGTCGAACGGACAACGATTTCACAAAAGCCATAACCATGCACCCAAGGGGCGATTGACCAGCGCCCATGCCTGCGATCTTAACAAGGCCAAGGCGCACGGCCTTGTTCAAAAAGGACAATCTCGGTACTACTCCGAAGGCCGACGGCCTGCGGCGTTTTCCCGCGGGCCCGTCGGGGGCGTCTCACGCGGCCGCCCCGATACCTTACAATGAGAGAGTTTGCGCCGCGTGCGCCCGATTTATTCAAAGTCACCCACACTAAGAGGCCTTTTTCCCATGGCGATGATTGAAATCAAAAATGTGAGCAAGTGGTACGGTTCCTTCCAAGTGCTGAAAAACTGCTCGACATCCGTTGAAAAAGGCGAAGTGGTGGTCGTCTGCGGCCCGTCGGGCTCGGGCAAGTCCACCCTGATCAAGACCGTCAACGCGCTCGAACCCTTCCAGCAGGGCGAAGTGCTCATCAACGGCATCAACGTGGGCGACCCCAAGACGGATCTGCCCAAGCTGCGCAGCCACGTGGGCATGGTATTCCAGCACTTCGAGCTCTTCCCGCACCTGTCGATCACCGACAACCTGACGCTCGCGCAGATGAAGGTGCTCGGCCGCTCGCGCGACGAAGCCACCGAACGCGGTCTGGCGCTGCTCGATCGCGTCGGCCTGCTCAAGCACGCCTCCAAGTTCCCCGGCCAGCTCTCGGGCGGCCAGCAGCAGCGTGTGGCCATCGCCCGCGCCCTGGCGATGGACCCGGTGTGTATGCTCTTTGACGAACCGACCTCGGCCCTCGATCCGGAAATGATCAACGAAGTGCTCGACGTGATGGTGGGTCTGGCGCGCGAAGGCATGACCATGATGGTCGTGACGCACGAAATGGGCTTTGCCCGCAAGGTAGCCGACCGCGTGGTCTTTATGGAAGCCGGCGAAATTCTCGAAGATGCCAAGAAGGACGACTTCTTCGGCTCGCCGCGCAGCGAACGTGCCCAGCAGTTCCTCTCCAAGATCCTGTCGCACTAATCCTTTGGGCAAGGCAGAAGCCGCGTCAAGCGCTTCTGCCTTGTTCTTAACCGGCGCACGTCCGGCACGTTTTTATGGCCAAACGCAAAACCTTTGGCAACACCTGGTGGGGCCGCCAGTGGCTCGACGCCCTCTCGGACATCGATGAGTCCAACCGCCTGCCGCGAGGGCGCACGTACTTCAACACGGGCCGCGTCATCCAATGCAATTGGAACGAACAAAAGGGCTGCGTCGAAGCCCTGGTCGACGGCTCGTCCTACTACCCGTACGAGGTGACGATCGGCCTGCCGCGCTGGCCTGCCGAGCGCGAAAAGGCGCTGCTGGACGCCATCGCGGCCGACCCGGCCCTGGTGGCCGATCTGCTGCGGGGCACGCTGCCGCCCACGGTGGCCGAATTGTGCGAAAAGGTCGGGCTGGACCTCTTTCCGCAAAGCTGGCGCGACATGCGCACCGACTGCACCTGCCCGGACAGCGCCCGCATCTGCAAACACCTGGCGGCGGTTTTTTACGCGCTCTCGGAAATGATCGACGCCAACCCCTTCGTCGTCTTTTTGCTGCACGGGCTGAGCCTGCGCGACGAACTCAAAAAACGCGGGGTGGACACCACGGCGGCCACAACCGAGCGGCCCCTGCTTTTTTCCGAACTCGCGCACGCGGCCACGCTCGAGCGGCCCGATCCCAAGCGCATCGATGCCGACACAGGTCTGTCGCTACTCAGAACGCTCTCCTACGGCTCCTTTGAGTCCATGCGCGAGACGCTTTTGACGCTCATTCCCGAGTCGGTGCCGCTACCCACCGAGCGCAATCTCAAGGGGCAGATGCGACGCCTCTTAACCGAAGCCGAGCGCCTGTACCGCTTTTTGCCCGCCTTTGAGGAGTCCGTCTGGTTTGCGCGCTATGTGCTGCCCTGCTTTGAGGGGCGCCGGCCGGTCTTTGACGAAAATGCCGTGCGCTCGCTCAAGTTAAAGCTTGCGGCCCGCATCAGCGACGCGGGCGCCTTTGAGGTGACCCTGACGGGGCGCGCTTTTGAGACCGACGGCCGTCTGCGGCGCTTTGAGCTCACGCAAAAGGACCGGGTCTTTGAGATCCTGCTGCACATGCCCACCTCCTTTACCCGCGAGGCCTCGCCCGAGATGGAGTGCTGGCGCGAAATCAGCGCCTCGGCCGCGCGCCTGACGGCCGCCTCGGTCATCGTGCCCGCCCTCGTCGATCCCAAGGGTGCGGTCGACGTCATTCCGCTGGTGGTCTGGACGCCGGCGGTGCGAAACGCCAAGGCCGCTTCCCTGGCCGACCGGCTCACGCAGGCCTGCAATCCCTTTGCCGACAAACTGTTTGAGACCTCTCCGGTGCCCGCGGGCGAGCACTTTGCCAAGGAGTCCGTCTTTTTGGCCATGACCCTGGCCACAAGCGCGCTCATGCAAAACGTGGAGCGGCGCGCACCCAAGGGGATCGAAACCGAATCGATCGTCGTCATGCTCGCCCTGCAGGCGCGGTTTGACGCCATGAGTGAGGCCGCCCCCATGGTGCGGCGCCACGTCATGACGGCCCTCAATGCCTTCATGCTCGGCGACGCGTACCCCTGGCGCCCGACGCTGACGGCAAGCGTGCACAAGGACGGCGTCAAGATCAATTTCGGCATTCTCGGCCGCGCCGCCCAAAAGGACGACGCGAGCCCGGCCCCGGCTCTGAGCGCCAAGCGCCCGGTGCTGCTCGCGCGCATTCTCAAGGAAGAGCGCTTTGAAAACGATCGCTTTGCGGTGCTCTCGGCCCTTAAGACGCTGAGCAAAGCCTGCCCGATGCTCGAGCCGATTGCCGCCGGCGGTGGCAAACCCGTCACGCTCGAGCGCAGCGAACTCAAGGACTTTCTCTTTGACATCGCGCCGGTATTGACGCTTTTGGGAGTGGCCGTGATGCTGCCCGAAAGCCTCAAACGGCTGCTGCGCCCGACGCTGACGGCACACCTCAATGTGGGCGCGGGCAAGTCGCTTCTCGGTAAGGACGCCTTTGCCAAATTCGACTGGCGCGTGGCCGTGGGCGACAAGGAGCTCACCCGCGAAGAGCTGCAGGAACTCATGAAGAGCGCCGGCCAGATCGTTCGCTTTGGCGAAGACTTCGTCTACCTTGATCCCAACACCCTCGAGCGCCTGGCCGAGGCCGTCGACAAGCAGCCCCAGCCCACGTATCTGGAAAAGATGCGCGCGGCTCTGACGGGCGAGTACGACTACCAAGGGCAGGCCGTGGACATGCGGGTGAGCCAAGAGATTCTCGAGCGGCTCAAAACGCTCACGACCGTCACCGACGTGCCGCCCCCGGCCAACCTTCAGGCCGCGTTGCGCCCCTATCAGGCCCGCGGCTTTTCGTGGCTGATGAAAAACCTGCGGCTGGGCCTGGGGTCCCTCATCGCCGACGACATGGGGCTGGGCAAAACGCTGCAGGTGATCGCCGCCCTGTTGCAGCTGAAAAACGACGGCGCCTTTGCCAAACAAAAGGCGCTGGTGGTGGTGCCCACCACGCTGATGACCAACTGGATGCGCGAGATCGCGCGCTTTGCACCCGCCCTCACGGTGGGACTCTATCACGGCGCGCGGCGCGCTCTGCCCGCCCCCAAGGATTTGCCCGACGTGACGCTCACCTCCTACGGGCTCATGCGCCGGGACACCGAAACTCTGGCCGCGGTGGGCTGGCGCTTGCTGGTGCTCGATGAGGCGCAGGCCGTCAAAAACGCCGCCTCGGGACAAGCCACGGCCGCCAAGGCCCTCGGGGCCGCGCAGACGATCGCCATGACGGGCACGCCCGTGGAAAACCACCTCACCGAATACTGGTCGATTCTCGAGACCGTGCAGCCGCGGCTGTTGGGCTCGCTACGCGACTTTACGAACACCTTTGCCGGCCCGATCGAAAACGACCGCGATCCGGCCGCCGCCGAAGCGTTCCGCCGCCTGACGGCGCCCTTTATGCTGCGGCGCCTCAAAAGCGACAAGTCGATCATTTCGGACCTGCCCGAGCGCACGACGATCGATCAGTTCACGCATCTGACGCCCGAGCAGGCCGCGCTGTATGAAAAAACTCTCGGCGAGCACATGAAAAAGCTCGCCAAACTCGACGAAGAGGCCGCCGGCGACCCATCCGAGTCCGGGGAAGAAGCCGAGCAAGCCCAAAACCGGCGCATGGCGCGCCGAGGCCTGGTGCTCAAGCTCATCACGGCCCTCAAGCAAATCTGCAATTCGCCCTCGCAGTACCTCAGAGAGCATTGTCCGCAGGCCGACTCGGGCAAGGCCGCCGCCCTCTTTGAGATCCTCGAGCAGTGCCGTGACGCCAGCCGCAAGGTGCTCATCTTTACGCAGTACCGGGAAATGGGCGAGCATCTGGCCGAGTGGATCGGCGCGTGCTTTGCGCAAAAGCCCGACTTTCTGCACGGAGGCGTCCCCCTCAAGGAGCGCCAGGCCATGGTCGATCGCTTTCAGACGGACCGCGGCGTGCACGAGATGATCATTTCGCTCAAGGCGGGCGGCACGGGCCTCAATCTCACCTCTGCGAGCTGCGTCGTGCACTACGACCTGTGGTGGAACCCGGCCGTCGAGGCCCAGGCCACCGACCGCGCCTACCGCATCGGACAGCGGCGCGACGTGCTCGTCTATCGCTTCGTGACCGAAGGCACGTTTGAAGAGCGCATCAACGACATGCTCAAGGCCAAGCGCGAGCTGGCGGATCTGACGGTGGCCACGGGCGAAACCTGGATCGGCGATCTGCCCACGGGAGAGTTGCGCAGCCTTTTGGCGCTGCGCAAAGAGGACTGAGGCGGAAGGCAAAACGCCGCGTCGGTTTTGGGGCCGCGCGGCGTTTCGTTTGGGATCTCGTGTCTTTTATCGACGCTCGAGGAACCACAGGGCACAGGAGGCGCACACCAGCATCACGAAGGTCGGCACGACCGCCACGAGCATGGGTGGCCAGGTGTTGAGAATGCCCAGGAACGAGAAGATGTTGTTGAGGGCATAGAACGAAATGCCGATCATCAACCCGCCGAAGATCTTGATCGAGACGCCACCCGAGCGTGCGTTCAGATAGGCAAAAGGCATGGCCACGGCCAGCATCACGAAGATGGCCAGCGGATAGAAGACCTTGAGCCAGAAGGCCACGCGGTAGCGGTCGGTCGTCTGATGGGTTTCCTTCAGATGCGCGATGTACTGCCACAGATCGGAAATGCCCATGCGCTCGGGTTTGATGGTCAGAACACCGAGAATGTCGGGGCGCATCTCCGAGGGCAGCACCAGATCGACGCCGCTGCGGCTCGTGCTCTTTTCCACGACCGGCGTTTCGTCGTCGGTGATCTTGGGCAGCGTTTCGACCTTGGCGTCCTTCAGGTGCCAGCCGCGGCCGGCGATGTAGTTTGCCTCGGGCGCGTGCAGCACGCGGATGAGGTCGCCCTCGCGGTCAAATTCAAACACGCGCCAGGCGCCCGTGCGGCTGTGTTCGCCCGCGATGAGGTTGTGCACGTTCACAAAGCGCACCGCCGCCTGCGAGGCTTCGCCGTTTTGGACGTTGTCCTTGACCCACACGCCCGAGGCATAGCCGCGGGCCGACAGTTTGCGGTCAAAGAGGATATTGTCCATGTCGTTGCGCATCATGTCCGCGGCCGGCGTGATCCATTCGCCCAGAACATAGGTGGCGGCGATGAGCACCAGGGCGGGCACGGTCATCATCGAGGCCAGACGCAGGGGCGAGAGGCCCGAGACGCGCATGATCGTGAATTCCGAATTGGAGGCCAGGCGGCTCATCGTGTAGACGGCCCCGAGCAGCACGGCAATGGGCATGACCTCATACAGGCGCGACGGGAGCTTGAGCATCGTCAGGAAAAGCGCCATCGAGATGCTGTAGCGGTTGCCGATGTCGCGGGCTTGGCTCACCAAGTCAAAAAAGGCGATCAGCGCCACGAGCGCCACAAGCACGAACGTAGTCGACAGCAGTATTTCCTTGGAAAGGTGCCGGGTCAGGATTTTCATTATTCACCCCTTCCCAAAAGCTTGTAGGGCAGCTCGGCCAGGCGCTGCGGAATCCAGCGCTGCAGCCAGACGCGGCGCACGAAAAGCAGCGTCGTGAAAAGCGCCACGGCGCCGTTGAGGATCACCAGGGCGGCGATCCAGTTGAGCTTGTCGATCTTGACCCAGCTTTCCATGACCGAAATGCCGTTCAGATACAGGATGAAGATCAGCACGGCGATGATCAGACTCATGCTGCGGCCCGCGCGCGGATTGGTGTAGGAAAGCGGAATGGCCAGCAGCACCAGGTTGAGCGCGGCCAGCGGCCAGCACAAACGCCAGACCATTTCGGCCCGCGCCTGCGGCGTATTGAGGTCCATGAGACTGGCAAAGGACATCGTTTCGACATCGCGGTTGATGTAGGCCTGCTCGGCCCGCGTGCCGATGCGCAGCTCATACGTGTCGAATTCGGTCACGCGCCAGGCCGCGTCGCCCCGGCGGCTCGTGTCGTAGCGGCGCCCGTTCTTGAGCACCACGTAGCGCTCGCCCTTGGGCGTGGCGCGCACTTCGCCCGATTCGGCGCGCACGATGATTTCGCTCTCGCCGCTGCGCTCGCTCACAAAGACGTTCTTGACGTGCGAGCCGTCGGCGCTCACCTCCTCGATAAAGAAGATGCGCCGGCCGCCCATCGTTTCGATAAAACGCCCCGGGGCGATGCGGTTGACGTCGCTGCGCTGCTCGAACTGCTGCGCCGTGCGCTCGATCTGATCCTTGGCCCAGGGCGTGACGGCGATCGAAATGACGGCCACGAGCACGACCATCGGCAGGGAAAAGCGCAGCACCGGCGCGATCCAGCGCAGCAGGCTCAGACCGCCCGCGCTGAACCAGACGGGAATTTCGCTGTCCTGCCAGCTGCGCATCATCACCATCAGCACGGCGATGAACATCGACAGGGCCAGCAGGGCGGGCAGGTTGGTAAACGACGAATAGGCCATGAGCTCGAAGACGGAGCGCGAATCGACGCTGCCGCCGGCGGCCTGACCGAGGATGGTCACCAGCCCGATCGTCACGACGACCGAAAAGAGCACCGTAAAGACCGCTCCGGCGCTGCTGGCAAGCTCACTAACCAAAAGTCGTTTAAAAATCATGTATTCAAATCGCCCGAGGCAACTCGGGCGTCTTGGATTATTTCAGACCGATTCTAACGGCCCGAGTCCCCTTGCGCGCTTAAGGATTCGGGCCGTCGACGGCTCCCTTTAGGCGGCTCGCGCGGCTTTCTGGTCCTTGACGTGCAGGAAGATCGTCACGCCGAAGAGCACCACGGCCGTCGCCAGCCAGCTCAGCCACAGGTTGCCGTCGGTCAGACCGGCCACGAGGTAGCCCACGCCGGCCGACACGGCCACCAGAAGCGCATAGGGCAGCTGTGTGGAGACGTGTTCGATGTGCGAGCAGCCCGCACCGGCCGACGACAGAATCGTCGTGTCGGAAATGGGCGAGCAGTGGTCGCCGAAGACCGAACCGGCCAGCGTGGCCGACAGCACCACCACCGTCAGAGCCGGATCCAGGGCTTCGACGATCGGCACCACGATCGGAATCAGGATGCCGAACGTGCCCCAGGCCGTGCCCATCGAGAAGGCCAGGAAGGCGGCGATCGCAAAGACGATCACGGGCAGGAAGGTCACGCCCATGCCGCTGGCGGTCACGATGTGCTGCATGAACTGCGGGGCCGACAAAAGCTCGCGGCACACGCCCGACAGGGTCCAGGCCAGAATCAGGATGATGTTGGCCGGCAGCATGAGCTTCATGCCTTCGACGCTGCCTTCGGCAAACTGTGCGAAGGTCATCAGGCGGCGCGGCACGTACATCAGAAGCGCCACAAGAAGAGCGCCGAAGGAGGCGAACACCAGCGAAATGGACGCCGAGGAGTTGCCGATGGCGGCCATGAACGTGTGGTACTTGGCGTCCGCGCCCCAGTACCCGCCCGTGTACATCAGAGCCAGGACGGCAAAGACGATCAGAGCGCCCAGCGGCACGAGCATGTCCCAGGCCGTGCCCTTGGGGTTGTACTTGAGCTTGTCTTCGGTTGGGCTGTTGGAGGCGGTGGCGTCCACGCCCTTGAGGCGCACGCGCTCTTCGGCGCGGCGCATCGGGCCGAAGTCAAAGTCGGTCCAGCACAGGAAAAAGACGAGCGCCAGGGAGAACAGAGCGTAGAAGTTCCACGGAATCGTGGCCACAAAGGCCCCGAGTTCGCTGTCAAAAACGCCGGTGTCCTTCAAGGAGGAGCCCACCGCGGCGGCCCAGGAGGAAATCGGCGCGATGATGCACACGGGAGCGGCCGTGCTGTCGACGATGTAGGCGAGCTTGGCGCGGCTGATCTTGTAGGCGTCCGTGATCGGGCGCATGACCGTGCCCACCGTGAGGCAATTGAAGTAGTCGTCGATGAAGATCGCAATGCCCAGGCCGCTCGTGGAAGCCAGAGACGAGCGACGGCCGCTGATGATCTTGGTCGAGGCCTTGCCGTAGGCGACGGTGCCGCCCGACAGACTGATCAGGTACACGAGCGCACCGAGCAAGGAGCAGAAGATCAGAATGTTGAAGTCGACCTTCTTGGCCATCATCGTAAAGGCGGTCTCCATGGTGCCCATCACGATGTGGGCGTCCGTGCCCACGGCGTAGATGAGCGTCCCCGTGAAGATGCCCACGAGCAGCGACGAGAACACTTCCTTGGTCAGGAGCGCCAGGCCGATTGCCACGATCGGAGGAACAATCGACCACCACTCGGCAGCATAGGGTTCCATTTTTTGTTTCCTTTGTTGTAGGTGTGTTTGCGTCGCACAAGTCCGAGAAACTTACGACGGACGCGTATTTTGAATCTGGAAGCGCCGCGCAAGGGCAAGGCACACGGGTTCGGGCACGAAACCGGAAACGTCGCCTCCGAGGGCGGCGATTTCGCGCACGACGCTGCCGCTGACGAACTGACAGCTCAAGGCGGGCATCAGGAAAACGGTTTCCACCTCCGGCATCAGCGTACGGTTCATCCCGGCCATTTGAAACTCATACTCAAAGTCGCTCACGGCCCGCGCGCCGCGGATCGACACGGTCACGCCGTGCGCGCGCGCAAAGTCGCACAAAAGCCCGTCAAAACCCTCGACCGTGACGTTTTCCAGGCCGCTTTGGCCCCGGCACGAGGCGCGGGCGAGTTCGACGCGCTCCTCGAGCGTGAAGAGCGTCTTTTTCTTGTCGCTGCGCGCCACGGCCAGAATCACGCGGTCAAACAATCGCGCGGCGCGTTTGAGCACATCGAAGTGTCCGAACGTAAACGGATCGAATGTTCCGGGATAGACGGCTGTCGTCATGAATCTTGGGAATCGGTGCCGCCCGGAAAATGGACGGCCGACTTTAAGGGGATGTCAAACTTGCGATTTTACCTGATTGCGGCCATGCACAACGCGACATGCACCGATCCCGCAAGGCTGCGGCGAACCGCCTCCAGCCCCCAGGCCGCCAGCGTCTCGTCGGGGATTGGAGCCTCGTTTTCCAGGTAGACGAAACCATCGGGTTTGAGGTGCTCCAGCGCCGCCGCCACGGCCTTTTCGTGCAGCGCCAGGGCAAAGGGCGGATCGATGAAGATCACGTCGAAGCGCTCGTCGGTTTTGTCCAGCCAGGCAAAGGCGTCGGCCCCCTCACAGCGAACCGTCCCGCGCGCCCCGAGCTTGTCGACGACCTGCGCGATGGCCGAGGCGCTCCTGCGGTCCTTTTCCAGGCTCACCACGCGCGCGGCGCCGTTGCTGGCGGCCTCGATCCCAAGCGCGCCGCTGCCGGCGAACATATCCAGGAACGAGGCCTGCGACAAATCCCCGATGAAGTGCCGCAGCCAGTCAAAGAGCGTTTCGCGCACGCGCGAGGGCGTCGGGCGCAGTCCGTCGCGCGAGCCCACGGCCAGCGGGGTTCTTTTGAACCGGCCCGAGACAATGCGCACCGCACTGTCGCCGCCGCGGGTTGGTAAACTAGAGTGTTGGACTTTTCCGCCCGCTCCGGAGCCCGTGCGCCCGGTGGGGGCAGCCGGTTTTTTCTTCGCTTTTGTCATGGGATTTTTTTCACGCTTAAAAGACGGGCTCGCCCGTACCCGCGTCAACCTCGTCGGCCTTTTTTCGGGCGGCGTGGTCGATGAAGAGTTTTTCGAGTCGCTCGAAGAAACGCTGATTGCCGCCGACGTCGGCTACAAGCCGACGAGCCTCATCCTACAGCGTTTGCGCGATACGGTGAAGCTCAATGGTCTCAAAACCCGCGACGAGGTTCGCCTGGCGCTGCGCGACGAAATCGAGCGCATGCTCGCGCCGGCGCAAAAGCCCATGAATCTGGAGGCGGCCAAGCCGCTGGTGATCATGATGGTCGGCGTCAACGGCGCGGGCAAAACCACCACGATCGGCAAAATCGCCAAGTGGCTGGCCGCTCAGAACAAGTCCGTGCTGCTGGCGGCGGCCGACACGTTCCGCGCCGCCGCGCGCGAACAGCTGGCCGTCTGGGGCGAGCGCAACAAGATCGACGTCATCACGCAGTCGGGCGGAGACCCGGCCGCCGTCGTCTTTGACGCCGTCAACGCGGGCCGTGCCCGAGCCAGCGACGTGGTCATCGCCGACACCGCCGGCCGCCTGCCCACGCAACAGCACCTGATGGAGGAGCTGGCGCGCATCCGCCGCTCGCAGGGCAAGGCCATGGAAGGCGCCCCGCACGAAGTGCTGCTGGTGGTCGACGGCACCAACGGGCAGAACGCGCTGGCGCAGGTCAAGGCCTTCGATCAGTACGCCGGGCTCACCGGTCTGATCGTCACCAAACTCGACGGAACCGCCAAGGGCGGCGTGCTGCTGGCGATCACCGCCGAGCGCACGCCCGACAAGGCCCTTCCAATTTACTTTGTGGGCGTGGGCGAACAGATCGACGATCTGCAGCCCTTTGACGCCCGAAACTTCGCCAACGCCCTCGTGGGCATGGACGAGCACCAATAAGAAGCTTTTCCCGATACGAGACAACAAATCAACCCAACAAAGGCATCGCTATGAAGGGAGAATCCGATCAAAAGGAGCCGCTGCTGCTCGGCGCCGTTGATTTGGGCAGCAACAGTTTTCGCGTTGAAATCGGTCGCGTGGAGGATTACCGCATCACGACCGAAAGCTACTGGAAGGAAACCGTTCGCCTGGCGGGCGGCATCGACGAAAACGGCGCCTTCACGCCGCAGATTCAGGAGCGGGCTCTGGCGGCCTTAAGACGTTTTCGCGAAAAGCTCGAAAACGTCCCGCCGCAGAACATCCGCGCCGTGGGCACGCAGGCGCTACGCGTGGCGACCAACTCGGCCGAGTTTCTGCCCAAGGCCGAAGAGGCGCTCGGGCACCCCATTGAAATCATCTCCGGCCGCGAAGAGGCCCGTCTCGTGTTTTCGGGCTGCGCGCACGCGCTGCCGCCTTCGAGCGAAAAGCGCCTTGTGGTCGACATCGGCGGCGCCTCGACCGAACTGATCATCGGCTGCGGCTTCATCGCCAAGGAATGCGAATCCTTCCACGTGGGCTGCGTCAACACGTCGATGGCCTTTTTCCGCGACGGCAAAATCACGGCCAATGCCCTCAAGCAGGCGCAGCTGGCGGCTCAAGCCGAATTTGAGGAAGCGCATCAGGAGTTTTCCTTTCGCAACTGGGACGCGGCCTACGGCAGCGCGGGCACGATCGGGGCGGTGGCCGACATCGGTCTGGCCTCGGGCCTGACCAACGGCGTGGTCACGCCGGCCCTGTTGAAGGTGTTGCGCAAGGAGCTCGTTGAGGCGGGCGACATCCGCAAACTCGACTGCCCTGGCCTCAAGGAAGACCGCCGCGAGGTGATCGCCGGCGGCCTGGCCGTCCTGTCGGCCATTTTCGACACCTTCAAGATCAAGGAAATGCGCCCGGCCTCCGGCGCCCTGCGCGTGGGGCTTCTCTACGACATGCTCGGCCGACAGGAGCAGCGCGACACGCGCGACAGCACGGTCACCTCGATCATCCGCCGCTCGAGCATCGACAAGCAGCAGGCCGCCCGCGTGGCCGCCTTGGCCGACAAGTTCTTCACGGCGCTCGAACCCGATACGGAAAAGTCGCACGACAACCGCAAACTGCTGCAGTGGGCCAGCATGCTGCACGAAACGGGCCGCATGATCAGCCCGAGCGGCTACCACAAGCACAGCCAGTACATTCTGATGAATTCGGATCTGCCGGGCTTTTCGCGCTATGACCAAACGCAGATGAGCACCCTCGTGCTCGGTCAGCGCGGCAACCTCAAAAAGATCGAATCGTCCCTCTCGGATCCGTCCTTCGTGCACATGCTCGTGGCGCTGCGTCTGGCCGTGATCTTTGCGCACGCCCGCCGCACGGTGCGTCTGCCCGAGTTCAAGCTCGAGCAGGTGCAGCACACGCGCAAGACGGCCTTCCGTCTGTGGGTCGATCCGCAGTGGCTGCTGCGCCACCCCCTCACGGGCTATCTGCTCGAGCAGGAGTCCCTGGTGTGGGCGCGCGTGGGCATGGGATTTACCCTCGTCAAGCCCGAGGCCTAACGGGAGAGCGGAGCATCCATGGTTTCGGGCGGCGTCAACATTCCCCTCGTTGAGCTCATCAACGCGGGCATCGAAATCAACGGGCAGCGTCTTTCGCCGGGCATCACCTTCAACGTGACCCGCGGCGAGTTCGTGTGCCTGCACGGCCCCACGGGCTCGGGCAAGTCCCTGGCCTTGTCGATGATCGCAGGCATTTTGCGGCCCACCTTCGGCGAAGTGCGTGTGGCGGGCGACTGCCTGAACAACTTCAGCGAGCGCGAAATGGCGATCGTGCGCCGCTCGATGGGCATCATGATGCAGGAGTGTCTGCTGCTGGAAAACCGCTCGATTTTGGAAAACGTAATGCTACCCTCTTTGGCCGCCGAAGAGTCCTACGGCAAGTCACGCACGGCGGCCCTCAACGCCCTGGAAAAGTGCGGCATCCTTGAGCTTGCCGACGAGCGCCCGCACGATTTGTCGGCCGGGCAAAAGCAGATCGCCTGCGTGGCCCGCGCCATCGTCAACAACCCGCTGCTCGTTTTGGCCGACGAGCCGTGCGCGCACCTGGATGCGGAAAACGCCCAGCACCTCATGGATCTGCTCGGGGAAGTGTCCCTGTCGAACGTCTCGGTGATCGTGGCCTCGCACCTGCAGCTCATGCCCACCAACATCGTCTGCCGTCCGATCATGCTGCAGGGGGTTGAGCGATGAGCGTCTTTACCGGGACCCGTTGGGCCGCGCGGCAGACCGTGCGCGCCATCATCGAATTCAAGGGGCTCTTTTTGATGGCCCTGTCGCTGGCCGGTCTGGCGCTGACCATCCCCTTTTTCCTGGCCACGCTGGCCTGGTCGCTTTCCTCGCAGGTCTTTGACGTGCCCACGCAGGCCGAAGTGACGATCTTTGCCGACCGCAGTGCCGGTGAGCAGACCGTCCGGGACCTGGCCAAGGCCGTCTCGGAAAACACCGTCATCTCCTCGGTGCGCATCGTGCCCAAAAGCGAAGCCTTGGAGATGGTCAACAAATCGCTCGGCTTAAAGGCCGAAGACGCCAAATCCAAGCAAAAGGCGCAGAACAACCCCCTGCCCGACATCGTGATCGCCACGGTGGCCAACAATGTCTCGAGCGAGGAGCTCGCCGCGGCGGCCGACGCGTTCCGCCAGATGCCCAACGTGGACCTGGTGGCCTACGACGACTCCTGGCAGCGCTACCTCAATGCCCTGTACACGGCCCTGTCGCTGGTTCTGGGCATTCTAGGCTCGGTCGTGTTCCTGCTCGTGCTGTTGGTCATCTTCGCGTCCGTGCGCCTGACGACCAACGCGCAAAAGGATGAGATCCGCGCCCTGTCGCTCTTTGGCGCCACCGCAAGCTTCATCCGCCGCCCCTATTCCTGGCGCGGTTTTCTCACGCTGATGCTCTCGGCCGTGCTCTCGCTGGGTGTGACCGCCACCGCCGTGAGTCTGCTCGCCAAGCCGATCGCCGACTTTGCGGGTCTGTACGGCGTGACCGTCATTTTGCGCATGCCCTCGGCGGACTGGTGCGCCCTGTATGTGGCTCTGGCGGCCCTTTTGGGCTACGTCGTGGGCTCCTTTGCCGCCAAGGACGCCATCGCACGCGTGCAAAACCGTCGCCCGTAGAGGCCGGCCCGAGACGAGCGATCAACCTTTTGATGCAGTCCGTAACGGTTGCCGAGGCTTTTCGGCTGTAGGATGTTGCGGTTATATTTGTGTCGTCCGTTTCGGGCGAATCCAACCTTCGTTTTGTCGTGACCGATACCGTTGAAACCACCGCTTCGCGCCCCGAGGCCGCCGACTCCAAGGCGGATTCTCCGGCAGTGCAGGCCGCCGAGTCCGTCTCGGGCGGCCGCTCGCTCGTTGCGCGTCGCCAAACGGCCGGTCAGCTCATGCCCTCTCCCGCGCCGGGCGGCCGCAATCTCGTGCCCTACAAGGGTCCGGCGGGCGGTAGCCTCACCGTGCGGCCCGAACCCGTCAAGGGCGAAGTCGTCCCCTACGAGAAAAAGCAGTACCTGCCCGCGGTCATTCCGCGCCTCGGGGATCTGGACGCCTACATCCGCTATGCCAACGCCGCCCCGATTCTGACGGCCGACGAAGAGCACGATCTGGCGGTGCGCCTGCGCGATCACGACGATCTGATGGCCGCCCAGCAGCTTATCGTCTCGCACCTGCGTCTGGTGGTGTCCATCGCCCGCGGCTTTTTGGGCTACGGTCTGCCGCACGCCGACCTCATCCAGGAAGGCAACATCGGCCTGATGAAGGCCATCAAGCACTTTGACCCGGACCGGGGCGTGCGTCTGATGACCTTCTCGGTGCACTGGATCCGCTCGGAAATTCAGGAATACATCGTGCGCAACTGGCGCATGGTCAAGCTGGCCACCACGAAAAATCAGCGCAAGCTCTTTTTCAATCTGCGCCAGATGAAGGAAGACGACAAGACGCTCTCGCCGCAAGACACGGAACGCATTGCCGAGACGCTTGACGTCAAGCCCGAGGAAGTGCGTGAGATGGAGGCGCGTTTGAGCGGCGGCGACACGCCCCTGGAGGGTCCCGGCTCGGACGACGCCGAAGAGGACAACAGCTTTGCGCCCATTGACTGGCTCTCGCGCGACGAGGACGAGCCCGAAACCGTGCTCGAGGAGCGCGACAAGAATCGTTTGACGGGCAAACTCCTGCACGATGCGCTCGAGAACCTCGACGAGCGCAGCCGCCGGGTGCTGCAGGCGCGCTGGCTGCGCACCGACACGGACGGCAACCCCGATCCGATGACGCTGCAGGAGCTGGCCGCCGAACTGGGCGTGTCTGCCGAACGCGTCCGTCAGATTGAAAAGAAGGCCCTCGCCAAACTGCGCACCGACCTTGCCGCCGACAAGGACGTTCTCTAAGCTTGCGGCTTCGTTTTGTTGCTTTGCCTTACCCACCGCGTATGTTTCACGTCGTTTTGGTTCACCCCGAAATCCCCCCCAACACGGGCAACGTCATCCGTCTGTGCGCCAACACGGGCTGCACGCTGCATCTGATCGAGCCGCTGGGCTTTTCGGTCGACGACAAGCACCTCATCCGCGCCGGGCTCGACTACCACGAGTTCACGACGATGAAGACCTACCCGTCCTGGCAGGCGTTTCTGGACACGGAAAAGCCCGAGGCCGCGCGCATGTTCGCGATGACCACCAAGGGCTCGTCGATTTTCTCGACGATGACGTTTGAAAAGGGAGACTGGTTGATTTTCGGCAGCGAAGGGCACGGCCTGCCCGATGCGATCCGCGAGTCGTTTCCCGTCGACCGGCGCATTCGTCTGCCGATGATGCCCAAGAATCGCTCGCTTAACCTGAGCAACGCCGTGGCCGTCACCGTGTTTGAGGCCTGGCGCCAGATGGGCTACGAGGGCTCGGTCTGACGAGCCCCCGGGGTCAGCTGCGGCGCAGCATCACCATGTTGTCGCGGTGCACGGCCTCTTCGGGGCCGGCAAAGCCCAAAATCGCGGCAAATTCGTCGCCGTGGCGTCCCGCAATGAGACGCAGCTGGGCCGAGTCGTAGTTGACGAGCCCACGGGCGATTTCGGTGCCGTCGGGCGCCACGCAGCCGACGACGTCGCCGCGCACGAAGTCGCCCTGCACGGCCTTGATGCCCACGGGCAGCAGACTCGTTTTCTTTTCCAAAAGGGCCTTGGTCGCCCCGGCGTCCAGCACCACCAGCCCCTGCGCCCGAAGCTGATCGGCCAGCCACTTGGCACGGGCGTGCCAGGGCTTGTGCGAGGCCGTCAGATACGTGCCGATGGCTTGGCCCTGGGCCAGGCGCTCGAGCACACGCTCCTCGCGCCCGCTGGCAATGACCGTGTCGGCGCCGCTGCGCGCGGCCCGCTTGGCCGCCAGAATCTTGGTGATCATGCCGCCCTTGGACAGGGTGCTCGCCGCCCCGCCCGCCATCTTTTCCAGCCGCTCGTCGCCGGCCTGCGCCTGCGCGACAAACTCGGCGGACGGATCCTTGCGCGGATCGGCCGTGTAAAGCCCCTGCTGATCGGTGAGGATCACAAGGGCGTCGGCTTCGATGAGGTTTGTGACGAGCGCCCCGAGCGTGTCGTTGTCCCCGACCTTGATTTCGTCGGTGACGACCGTGTCGTTTTCGTTGACGATCGGCACCACGCCCAGGCGCAGCAGCTCCAGAAGCGTTTCGCGGGCGTTCAGATAGCGCTCGCGGTTGGACAAGTCGGCGTGCGTGAGCAGAATCTGCGCCGTGCGCACGCCGTGTGAGGAAAAGGCCGTCTCATAGGCCTGCACCAGACCCATCTGACCGACGGCCGCCGCGGCCTGCAGCTCGCAGATGCGCTCGGGCCGGCGGCTCCAGCCCAGGCGCAGCACGCCTTCGGCAATGGCGCCGGAGCTGACGAACACCACCTCTTTACCGTCCTTGACGAGGGTGCTGATCTGCGAGGCCAGCGTCTCGATCATGGTGCGGTCAAGGCCGCGGCCGTCATTGGTCAGAAGCGCACTGCCGACCTTGACGACGAGACGGCCGGCCTGCTTGAGCGTGCTTTGCTGCATGCGAATTCCTCTTTCAGTCGCCCGTCTCAGAGCTCAACCTCTTCGGGTTGGGCAAAGCGAACGTCGGCCTTCTCCTCTTCCTCGAGGCGCGCCTGACGACGCTTGGCGTCGAGTTCCTGCGCGATGGCCTTGATGAGCTCTTCGCAGCCCTCGCGGGTGGCCGCACTCATCACAAAGAGCGGACGATCCTCGCCGAGTTCGGCGCGGTAGCGCTCGATGAGCGCCTCGCGCTCGCCTTCGGGCACGAGGTCCATCTTGTTGAGCACCACCCAGCGCGTCTTGCGTTCGAGCTCTTCGTCGTACTTGCCCAGTTCGGCCACCAGCGCCTTGGCTTCGGCGATCGGATCGGTATCCGGATTCATCGGCGCGCAGTCGATGATGTGCAGCAGCAGGCTCGTGCGCGACAGATGGCGCAGGAACAGATGCCCGAGGCCGGCGCCTTCGCTGGCACCCTCAATCAGACCCGGAATGTCGGCGATCACAAAGCTCTGTTCGGGGCCGACGCGCACCACACCGAGGTGCGGATGCAACGTGGTGAAGGGATAGTCGGCGATCTTGGGACGCGCGTTGCTCACCGCGGTGATGAACGTGGACTTGCCCGCGTTGGGCATGCCCAGCAGACCCACGTCGGCCAGCACCTTGAGTTCCAGGCGAAGGGCGCGGTACTGCCCGGCCTCGCCCGGCGTGCACTGACGCGGCGCGCGGTTGATGCTCGTCTTAAAGTGCAGGTTCCCGAGGCCGCCCTTGCCGCCGGCGGCAAGCAACTGACGGTCGCCGTGGTGCGTCAGATCGGCCACGGTCTCACCGGTCGTTTCATCGACGATGAGCGTGCCCACGGGCATGCGCAGCATGATGTCCTCGCCGCCCGCGCCGAAGCAGTCGGCGCCGCGGCCGTTTTCGCCGTTGGGGGCGAAGAACTTGCGGGTGTAGCGGTAGTCCATCAGCGTGTTGATGTTGCGGTCGGCCTGCGCCCAGACGCTGCCGCCGCGGCCGCCGTCACCGCCGTCGGGACCACCCTTGGGAATGAACTTTTCGCGGCGAAAGCTCGCAACGCCATTGCCGCCTTTGCCGCCTTGAACCTCAATGCGGGCTTCGTCAACGAATTTCACTTTATCCGTCCCTCAAAAATATGGAGCGATCCGACCCGGAACAACATCCGGCCTATCGGAACAGCATAGTAAACAACTCTCGACTGAAGTCGAAAGCTTTATTGTCACCTGCTAAAGCAGGCTCAACATAGGGCTTGTTTACACCAGCCCCTGGGTTATCAGCAGACAACCCAGACGTTGCAGATTCCGACCTCCATTGAGGTCGCTGTGCGCTCTGTAACCACAGCTCTTGCAAACAAATCGGTGCTTATGCCGTGTTCCGATGGCATTGCAATGCGGACAGGTTTTCGACGTATAGCGAGGGTCAACGAATATCACTTCGATACCCGCTCTACAAGCTTTATCCTCTATCTTCTGCTGAAGCACCCTGAAGGGCCAACGGTGCAGGCGTGCGCGAACTTTCTGCCCGGCCTTGATTCGCTTGCGGATGTCCGTAAGATCTTCAAGAACGATCAGGCGAATATTGCGTTCAGTCGCATCTTCAATAATGGATTTGCTGATTTCGTCGTTGATTTGTTCCACATATCGTTTCTCTCGGCCGGAAGCCCTTCGAAGTGCCTGTCTGGCGCTTCTGGAGCCATTGCGCTGGAAACGAGCCCGACTGCTCAGGTATTTGTCACGATCGTCCTTCATCTTTCCGGCCTTGAAGATTCGCCCGGTAGACAGTGCGGCGGCGTTGTTTTCGCCAACATCGACGCCCATGACTTGATTCAAAGACAAGTTGTCGAGAGATACTTCCTTGAGTTTCTTCTCTATGGCAATGTGCAGCTCCCATAGCGAAGACGTGCCTTTGATGCCGCACTTCCAAACGAGGTTGCATTCGCCAAGCTTGTAAATCCGATTCTCCTTCGACGTTCTGGCAAGCTCTTCAGCCAAAAAACCGGCCAAAAGGCTCTGCTGAAACTTTCCCGGACGAAGACGAACAGTGACACGCCCATTCACCGTATAGAGCGAAGCTTCGGTGTAGTTGTTGAAGAAGCGTATGGTGTTCTTGTCCAAGTGAACAACGGGATTTCTGAAGCTGATGCTCGGGAGCACCATCTTCTTATCCTCCGAGAAGTTCGGATGGTTGCTGATCCACGACTGGTACATGCTCGACACAGAACGCATGACGTTGCAGGCGAGCTGAGAACCAAGGTCAGGCATTTGGGTTCGAACCATCGGATAGGCGGCCTTGTGCAGGTTGTATCTTTGCCAGAGCCGGTCTTTTCGATCCGTATCGGACACGACGATTGGAACGAGCAAGTCGCAGGCCTGCCCGTAGAGGCGACGGGTCTGATGCATCTTTTCGGAAGCATCGGTATCGACCTCCAAGGCAATGCAGACGGTACGCACATCGACCTTGCGCCGAACGAGCCTACCTGCGCCCTTTGATATGTTCAGTCCTTTCAATGTAATGCCTGATGGTTTCCGCACTGACATTGCCTGCCGTACCTACGTAATAGGACGGAGACCACAAATGCCCGCCGTAAAGCTGATTCTTTGATGCCGAGAAAGCTGCAAACAGCTTCCTGGCCGTCGAACCCTTCAAAATCTTTACAGCATCGGCCACTGCCAGAGACGGAGGGATGGTTACGAACAAATAGATATGGTCAGGTTGGATTTCCAAGGTCAGAATCGGCCACTCGCGCTCGATGCAGATCGCGTTGATGGCAAGACGCAAAGTCTTGGCAATTTCACCTGTAAGTATCCGTTTGCGATACTTTGGGCACCATATCACATGGTAACGTGAAACGCATGGGCCGCAATTCCTCACCTGACTAAAGTCAGATGTTTCCTTGCGGCGTTTCTATGAAAAAAGCCCCGCGAGGCGAATGTCTCGTCAGGGCTTTTCTCGCTTGAAGCTCGGATGCCGCGGACGCGGCATCGAAAACTTCAATTAGCCGGCAACCGGAACAACCTTCACGAACTGGTTGTTCTTCGGGCCCTTCACTTCGAAGGCCACGATGCCGTCCACGAGCGCATACAGCGTGTGGTCACGGCCGATGCCGACGTTGTCACCGGCGTGGAACTTCGTGCCGCGCTGACGAACGATGATGCCGCCGGCGTTGATCATGGCGTTGCCGAAAACCTTGACGCCGAGGCGCTTGGCCTGAGAGTCACGACCGTTGCGGGTAGAGCCGCCGCCCTTCTTGTGTGCCATTTTCTGTGTTCTCTTCTAAAAATCGTTGCAAATTAAGCCTGGATCTTGGTGATCTTGACTTCCGTGTAGTTCTGACGGTGGCCGGCGCTCTTCATGGAGTGCTTGCGGCGGCGGAACTTGAAAATGCGGACCTTATCGGCGCGGCCGTGATGGGTCACGACTGCGGTCACGGCAGCACCTTCCACGACGGGGGTGCCGACCTTGAGGCCTTCTTCCGTGCTCACAGCGAGCACTTCATTGAAAACCACTTCGCCGTCAACGTCGGCGTTGAGGGTTTCGACCTTGAGAAAATCGCCTTCGGCAACGCGGTACTGCTTGCCGCCGGTCTTGATGATTGCGTACATATAATTTTCCTCGCCGTTTTGCGCCCGGTTGCCCGGTAGGCAAAACCTTTTTGTCATTTCAGATTACGCATACTGCGCCGCCGCCGAAGCGGTGTTGCGCGCACACGCACACCTTCCCTGCGAAAGGAAGGGATCGAGATTATGACAGGGAATCGGGCCTCTGTCAAGACTCTGCCGCTTGATTTTTAAGAAAAAATACAGGCCCCGGCACCCTCTCTCAAGCCGCTTCCTGCGCCTTGAGGGCGGCGATCTGCTCCTCGACGGCCGGCTTGAGCATTTCGGCGCGGGCCGCATCCAGGAACCCGATGCGCAGGCGGCGCCACAGAATGTCCTCGGCCGTGCGGGCGGCCGTGGCGGCAAATTCGGCCCGCACGAAGTCGGCCAGGCTAAGGAGCGCCTCGGGCGAAGGAGCGTCGCCGGCCAAGAGCAGCTTTTGCAGCGACTCCATGGGCATTTGCGCCTCACCGTTCAGGCGCATCGAGCGGGTCATGCAACCGTACTTGGGCAGCTGATGACGACGGATGGCCACGTCGAGCGCCGCCTCAGCCTTGGCGCGGTACAGCGTCATCGAGCCGCCGATCACGGTGAACATATTGCGAAATTCCGTCAGAACGGTCCAGCCGCGGCCCCGATCGAGCCCCTTGACGCCGACCTGATCCTCGAGACCGGCAAACTTCGCGCGCACGTCCTGACGGCGGATCTTGCGGCTAAGCACGCGGTTGGCGCCGGCCATCAGCAGGCGCACCTCGTCTTCGGTCACCTGCGGATCGAGCGGGGCCTGTCCCTGCACCGACACGGTCGAGCCGATGAGTAGGCGCCCCTGCCAGGGCACGATCGTCAGGGGCTGCGGCCCGCAGCCGTGCGGCAGATAGAGCGCATTGCCCGTGGGCATGAAGGTTTTGTCGACCACAATGTAGGAGCGGCGCACAATGCGCACCGTGTTGCCGCAGGTCACGTCCACGAGGCGGCGCACGTCGTCGGCCCACACGCCCGCGCAGTTAAAGACGGTGAGGGCGCGCACCTTCATCTTGCGACCGGTTTCGCCGTCCTGCAGCACGATCCCCGTGATGCGCCGTCCGTCGGCCTCGGCGTCAATCATGCGCATGCGGTTCAGGGCCACGGCCCCGTAGGAGACGGCGCCCTTTAAAAGCGACAGAGCCAGTCCCGCGTCGTCGCAAACGGCGTCGATAAAGTTCACCGAGCCGGCCAAACCGCGCCGCTCAATGCCCGGCAGCATCCCCAGAGCCATCAGGCGGCCCTGCATGGACACGGGACGCGTGCCGCGGCCGCCGCTCGAAAAGAGGCTGTAAAGCGCCAAGGTGGCGGCGCGAAAGAGCATGGTGATCTTGCTACGGCAGGCGATGACGTAGCTTTGCGCGCGCACCAGCGCGGGCGCGTTTTGCAGCAGAAGACGGCGCTCGTAGAGCGCATCGCGCACCTTGCCCCACTGCGCGGGACAGGCCAGAAGCCGCACGTCGCTGCCGATGTGCTTGCCCGAGCGGGAAGTCGAGCCCGAGGCCCAGTCCTGCGCGTCGACGATCAGCACGCTCATTCCGCGGCTGGCGGCGTCCAGCGCGACGCCCAAACCGGTTGCGCCGGCGCCGATGACGGCGACGTCAAACTCATCTTGCTGCGCCAGACGCTCAAGCATCCGGCGGCGGCTGCAAAAGACCTCTTTGTTGGCCATGGCTTTCGTTCGTTGATTCTATGGGGTTGGTCGAGCACGGACGGCGGCGGCGAGCGGCTCGCGAACCCCGTCGGCGTGCGGTTCGGCCCTCGGGCCGACCGTCTTTTTATACGTGCATGCGCAAGTTTAACCGAGCGCTGCGCCCGAAAAGCTTAACGCCCGCCGGCAGGCCATCGTCCCAAGGGGATCGAAGGGCTTGTCGGACGGGCGCTTTTCAAAGAGTCGCGGACGCGACGTCTTTGCCGTGTTATTCCGTCTTGGGCTCGGCCTCGGGCGTGGGCGCCTCGTCGGCTTCGTCGACGGCCTCTTCGGTCGTTTCGACCTCGGCGGCGTCGGCATCTTCGCTCGCTTGAGCCTCCTGCACCGGCGCTTCATCGGCACGCACGGTCTTGGTGAGTTCGATCACCAGGCGCAGCGCAGCATTGACCTCTTCGGCCGACTTGAAGTACTTGGCCACATCCTCTTCGAGACGCACGGTGGCGTTGCTCGCGTAGGCGGCGCGATCCGAGAAGCGGCGCTTGTCGACGGCCTTGGCGCGCGGGCCCGAGCGGCCGCCGAGCTCTTCGCGGAAGGGACGGCCGGCAAAGCTCTTGCGCTCGCCGAAGCTCTTGCGCTCGCCGAAGCTCTTGCGCTCGCCGAAGGGCTTGTCGCCGAAGCTTCTGCGCTCGCCAAAGGGCTTGTCGCCAAAGCTCTTGCGCTCACCAAAGCTCTTGCGCTCGCCGAAACGCCCTTCGGGACGGTCGCCGAAACGGCCTTCGCCGCGGCCGAAACCGCGTTCGCGGCCGGAGTCTTCAAAACGGCTGCCCTTGCGGCTGCCGAAGTTGTCGCCGTCACGCTTTTCGCGGCGCGGCGGCTTGTCATTGAAACGGTCGAAAGCCATTGCAATATCCTTGAATAAAAAGGTCGGCGTTACTCAAAACGAGGACACACCAACCGAATAGTATAGACAGAGGCACGGGTCCTCTGCCGAAAAATTCACATTTCCACCAATTCGCCCCCGGTGCGGGCGTTTTTGGGTCACTTGCCGAGTAAACTGTTTCATACAGCAGGGCTGATCGCAGTTCTGCCCAACCCACGAACAACAAAAAGAGAGGTTTTTATGCTGCAGGTTATTTTCCATGGCGTAGATCGCTCCCCGGCTGCCGAAGCCGACATCGCAAAGCGTTTTGAGGCGCTTCAGCGTTTCGACAACAATCTGACGGAATGCAAAGCGACCATTACGAAGGTCGGTCATCAGGGGCTCGGCGAATTCTGCGTCAAGCTCGACATGATCGTCTCGGGCGGCCGCAGCGTGATGGCAACGGAAAATGATCCCGATGCCATGGCAGCCATCAATAAGGTGTTCGACACCGCTCGCCGCGTCGTCAAGGACGAAAACGACAAGCGTCACGCACACTGATTGATTGATTGATCGCATCGGCGATCGGGCTCCGCGGCGCACACCGGCCTGACTTTTATCGGCCCGGTCCCCCGGAGCCTCGGAACAAACCGTTCGGCGCGAGCCGAGCGGTTTGTTCTTTGTCTGCGCTTACCCAGGCGCAAATACCAAAAAAGCTCGTCTGTTACGACGAGCTTTTGAATTTGGCGTCCCCAAGGAGATTCGAACTCCTGTACCAACCGTGAAAGGGTTGTGTCCTAGGCCTCTAGACGATGGGGACCTAATCTTGGTGGAGGTAAGCGGGATCGAACCGCTGACCTCTTGCATGCCATGCAAGCGCTCTCCCAGCTGAGCTATACCCCCCTGAAGGAGATGGAACTATAACGCGGTTTTTCCCGCAATGCAAGTCTTTTTGCGCAAAATTTTTAAAAAATTTTCTCCGAACCCCAAAAGGATTTATTTTATCCTTTATTTTCAAGGAAATGCACAAAATAAAAACTTTTTAGGGTTTTTGAGGATTTTTTCTTCCGACGTGCACGGACACCAAAAAAAATGAAAAAACGCGTTTTCGCACTCCGCACAAAGCGCTTTTGCTAGCATTTTGAGCATCACCAATCCGCTTTTTTCGAGTTTTTCCATGCCCACGCGTCTGCCCGCCCCCGCTTTCGAACACAAAATCGTCACCTTTGGGCAGTTGGCCGCCCGCCGTGCGGCGCTGCCCGGCCCCGTCGTCATGACCAACGGCGTCTTCGACATCCTGCACCGCGGTCACGTCACCTATCTGGCGCAGGCCCGCGCCTTGGGTGGGAGTCTGATCGTGGCGGTCAATTCCGACGCCTCCGTCAAAATGCTCGGCAAGGGGGACGATCGGCCGGTCAACACGCAAAACGACCGCGCCGCGGTTCTGGCCGCGCTGCAGTGCGTCGATCTGGTGGTGGTCTTTGAGGAAAAGGTGCCGCTCAAGGTCATTGAGGAGGCGCACCCGGACATTTACGTCAAGGGCGGCGACTACCGCCTCGAGGATCTGCCCGAGGCCAAACTCGTGGCCGGCTGGGGCGGCAAAACGATCACCGTCGAATTCGAGCATCAGCGCTCGACGACGGCGCTTCTGAAAAAAGTGCGCGGACAATAAGGCCCGCCGCGCCGCCTTCCTTATATAACAAACCGCCGCAGGCTTCTCGTCAGGAGTCTGCGGCGGTTTGTTTGGGGCCTGAAGCGTGCGCTTCGACTTTAGGAGAAGTCGTAGCCGGCCAGTCGCGCGTAGTGCGCCGTGGCCGAGAGGAACCCCTGCTTGCTGCCGCAGTCAAAGCGGCGGCCTTCGAAGCGGTGCGCGTAGGTCTTGCCCTGACCGAGCAGCGAGGCGATGGCGTCGGTGAGCTGAATTTCGCCGCCCACGCCGCGCTCGACGTGTTCCAGGGCCGTGAAGATTTCGGGCTCGAGCACATAGCGGCCGATCACGGCCAGCGTCGAGGGAGCCGCTTCGGGCGCGGGCTTTTCAACCATCGTGCGCACGCACGTGGTCGACTGCATTTCGTCGTCCACGCCCACGATGCCGTACTTGCTCGTGTCCTCACGGGAGACGTTCTGCACGGCCAGCACGCTGCCGCCGCCCATTTCGGTGCGGGCGGCCATCAGCTGCCCGAGGGCGGGCTGCTGGGCGTAAATGAGGTCATCGGCCAGAATCACACCGAAGGGCTCGTCGCCGACCACGGGGCGGGCGCACAGCACGGCGTGCCCGAGGCCGAGCGGCTCGGGCTGACGGATAAAGATGAAGTTGACGCCGCGCGGCGTCACGGAGTGCACCAAATCGAGAAGCTCGTACTTGCCCTTGGCCGTCAGATCGGCCTCCAGTTCCGGACTCTTGTCGAAGTGATCCTCGATGGCGCGCTTGTAGCGGCCCGTGATGAAAATCATGTCGGTGACGCCGGCCGCGGCGGCTTCCTCCACGGCGTACTGGATCAGGGGCTTGTCGACCACCGGCAGCATTTCCTTTGGCATGGCCTTGGTGGCGGGCAGAAAACGGGTGCCCATGCCGGCAACCGGGAACACAACTTTACGAACGGGCTTCATAACTCTTCTTTTTCCTTGGCAGCGCGGCCCGCAAACGCGCAAGCCGCCTCTTTTTAAAGGGAAACCGACCATACGCGCACCAAAGGCCGCAGTTAGAATCTGACTCAAAATTTTAACCGCTACACCATCATGTCCGAATCCGTTTACGCCGTCGGCGATCTGCAGGGGTGTCTGGAAAGCTTCGAAGAGCTGCTCGACATGCTCGGCGATGTGTCCGACTTCGTCTTTGTCGGCGACATCGTCAACCGCGGCCCCGCCTCCCTGCAGACGCTGCGCCGCGTCAAGGCGCTCGAAGAGTCCGGACGCTGCCGCGCCGTGCTTCTGGGCAATCACGATCTGCACCTTCTGGCCGTGGCCGCGGGCGCGGGCAAACTGCACCGCACCGACACCATCGGCGAAATTCTTAAAGCCTCCGACGCCGACGAGCTACTCGACTGGCTGCGCCGCCGTCCCCTGATGTATGAAACCGACGAGGCCGTGTTCGTGCATGCGGGCATTTCGCCCGCGTGGACGCTGCTGCAGGCGCGCGACTACGCCGACGAAGTGTGCGAGGCGCTGCGCGGCAAGCACTGGGAAAAGGCGCTGCAGGGCATGTACGGGGACGAGACGAAAACCGACGCCCGGGGGCCGGCGCGTCTGCGGGCCATTCTCAACGCCTTCACGCGCATGCGCTACGTCAAAAAGGACGGCACGCTCGAACTCAAGGCCAAGATGAGTCCCAAGGAAACGCCCGATCTGCTGCCCTGGTTCGACTATCCGCGCCGCTTTGACAAGACCGTCGTCTTCGGCCACTGGTCCACGCTCGGCCTTGTGATGCGCCCCGAGACGATCGCCATCGACACCGGATGTCTGTGGGGAGGGGCCCTCACCTGTGTTCGCCTGCCCGACCGGCGTCTGTGGCAGGCGATCTGCCCGCAGTGGGCCACCCCCTGCTAAACGCTTTTTCGTGCCGACTCCTATTTGAGGTTTGCATCGATGTCTTCGGCCAACGCCAACGCCGACGTCAGTCCCATCCGTATCCGCGGGGCGCGTCAGAACAATCTTCAGAACCTGGACCTGGACATTGAGCCGGGCACCATGACCGTCATCACGGGCCCCTCGGGCTCGGGCAAAAGCTCGCTGGCCTTCGATACGCTCTACGCCGAGGGACAGCGTCGCTACCTGGAGACCTTCAGCGCGTACGCGCGTCAGTTTCTGGACCGCTGCGATCGCCCTCAGGTCGACAAAATCGACGGGGTGCCGCCCTCGATCGCCATCAACCAAGCCAACAGCGTCAAGACATCGCGCTCGACCGTGGGCACGATGACGGAAATCAACGACTGCCTCAAGCTGATCTTTGCGCGCAGTGCGCGTCTTTTCTGCGGCACGTGCGGCACGCCCGTCAAAACGATGAGCGCCGCCGACATCGCGGGCGAACTCATGGAGTGGGCGCAAACGCTCGGCCAGGCGCGCCTGAACGTCTGCTTTGCCGTGTCCGTGCCCGAGCGCCTCGAGCGCGAGGTGGTGCTCGCCGGGCTCTCGGCCCAGGGCCTGACGCACATCATCAAGGAAGAAAGCGGCACCGACGGCGCGGTGCTGCTGTGGGTGGCCTGCGACCGGGTGCGCGCTTCGCGCCTGACCGTCTCGCGCGCCGTCGAGGCCGTGGAAAAGGCCCTGGCGCTGGCCAAAGACCGCATGCTCACCGTCTTTGCCACCGACGACGAGGGCAACGAGACGGCCCGCCGCCGCTGGGTGACGGATCTGACCTGCCCGCAGTGTCTGCGCCGGTACGCCGCCCCCACCCCGTCGCGCTTTTCCTTTAATTCGCCGCTCGGGGCCTGCCCGACCTGCCGCGGTTTCGGCCGCGTCATCGGCATCGACTATTCGCTCGTCATTCCCGACGACACCCTCACGCTGCGCGAGGGCGCGATCAAGCCCTGGCAGACGCCCTCAGGGCGCGAGTGCCAGCGCGATTTGCTGCTGTGGGCCGACAAGCGCGACATTCCCCTCGATACGCCCTGGAACGCGATGACCGAGGCGCAAAAGCACTGGGTGATCTACGGCGACAAGGACTACAACGGCAAAAACTGGCGCACCCGCTGGTACGGCATCAAGGCCTACTTCGACATGCTCGAATCCAAGAGCTACAAGATGCACGTGCGCGTGCAGCTGGCCGCCTACCGCAGCTACGCGCTGTGCCCGGACTGCCTGGGCTCGCGCCTGAACGACGAAAGCGTGCTCTGGCGCCTGGGCTCGGTTGAGGACGCGCAGGCCGCTCTGGCGCCCAAACAAGGAGTCTACAAGCGCTTTGCCCCGCGCGGACTGGGCAAGGCCGCCCGAGAAAAGCTCGACACGCTGCCCGGTCTGTCGCTGCCCGATCTGACGGCCCTGTCCGTGTCGGACATCAAGCGCTTTTTCGATTCGCTCCTCGCAGGCCCCCTCGATGAGGCCGAACGCATGGTGGCCGAGGAAATCGCCGCACGGCTGACGTACCTTACCGACGTCGGGGTGGGCTATCTGACGCTCGGGCGCCAGAGCCGCACCCTGTCGGGCGGCGAAGTGCAGCGCGTCAACCTCACGACGGCGCTGGGCACGAACCTTACCGACACGCTCTTTGTGCTCGACGAGCCCTCCGTGGGACTGCACCCGCGCGACATGGACCGCATCAACGGCATCCTGGCCGACCTGAAAAACGCGGGCAACACGCTCGTGGTCGTCGAGCACGACCCGCAGGTGATGACCGCGGCCGACCGCATCATCGACATGGGCCCGGGCGCGGGGGCCGCGGGCGGTCGCATCGTCTGCGACGGCACGCCCGAGGCGGTGCGCGCGTCCGAGTCCCTCACGGGCGTTTATCTGCGCGGCGAAAAAACCGCCGCCCCAGACGAGCCCAAGAAAAAGCCCGAAGACTTTGCGGGCGTCCTCTCAATTAAGCGAGCACATGCTCACAATCTGAAAAACATCGATGTCGAGCTGCCGCTCGGGGCCCTGACGGCCCTGACGGGCGTGTCGGGCTCGGGTAAGTCGACGCTCGCGCACGACGTGATCGTGCCGGCGGTCGACTTCATGCAGCGCAGCAACCGCAGCGCTGAGCCCGAAACCTTCAAGTCGCTCAGCTACACGGCGCCGATCGATGAGGCCGTCTACGTCAGCCAAACTGAAATCGGCAAAACGAGCCGCGGCAACCCGGCCTCCTACTGCGGCGTCTTTGACCACATCCGCACCATCTTCGGCGCACTGCCGCAGTCGCGTGAGCGCGGGTACGCCGCGGGTACCTTCAGCTTCAACGCGGGCGGCGGGCGTTGCCCGACCTGCCAGGGCACGGGCTTTGAGCGCGTGGAGATGCAGTTTTTAAGCGACGTGTTGCTGCGCTGCCCGGACTGCAACGGCACGCGCTACCGGCCCGAGGTGCTTGAGGTCAAACTCAACTACCTCGGCCGCGGCCCCGTGAGCATCGCCGACGTGCTCGAGATGACCGTGCAGCAGGCCTACGATTATTTTTACGGGCACCGCGCCATCGAGCGCATCCTGCAAACGCTCATCGACGTGGGCCTCGATTACGTCAAGCTCGGCCAGCCGCTCTCGACGCTGTCGGGCGGCGAGGCGCAGCGCCTCAAGCTCGCGCAGATTCTCTCGGAAAGCGCCCGCGCCGACACCCGCAAGCTCTACGTCTTTGACGAGCCGACGACCGGGCTGCACTTTGACGACATCCGCAAGCTGCTGAAGGTGTTCCGGCGCCTGGTCAACCAGGGCCAGACGGTCCTGGTGATCGAGCACAACCTCGACGTGATTTCCGCCGCCGACTGGGTGATCGATCTCGGGCCCGACGGCGGCGACGAGGGCGGGCGCGTTGTGGCGCAGACCACCCCCGAAAAACTGCGCACCCTACCCGAGAGCTTTACGGGCCGGGCGCTGGCCGGCTACGACAAGATGATCGGCCCCAAGGGCGTGCCGATGACGGGGCTTTTCACCGAAAAGCACAACCGCCCCGCCGCCGCGGCCGGCCGCTCGCTGCAAAGTGTCTGGCGCGGCGCCCGACGCGGTGACCTGGGCATTTTCGGCGCGCGCGAGCACAACCTCAAAAACATCGACGTGGTGATTCCCAAGCGCCGTCTGACGGCCGTGACGGGCGTGTCGGGCTCCGGAAAATCGACCCTGGCCTTCGGCATCGTCTTTGCCGAGGGGCAGCGCCGTTACCTCGAAAGCCTCAACGCCTACGCCCGCTCCATCACGCAGCCGCCGCCCAAAGCCGATGTGGAAAGCATCCGCGGCATCGCTCCGACGGTGGCCATCGAGCAGCGCACAAGCCGCGGCGGCCGCAAATCGACCGTGGCGACCATCACGGAAATTCAGCACTTCCTGCGGCTGCTGTACGTCAAACTTGGCGTGCAGTACTGTCCGCACTGCAACATCGCCGTCTCCGAGCAGACCGAAGAGCAGATCCTGGCACACGTCATGACGGCCTACCGCGGCAAGCGCATCAGCCTGACCGCTCCGGTGGTGATCGCCCGCAAGGGCATCTACACGGAAGTGGCCGCCTGGGCGCACAAGACGCTGGGCGTGACCTCGCTGCGCGTCGACGGCCAATGGGTGAGCGCCGATCCCTTCCCGGCCCTTTCCCGCTACAAGGAGCACACGATCGAAGTGCCCACGGGCACCTTCGTGGTCGAGCCCGCGTGCGAGCACGACATCTCGCAGGCCCTCTCGCAGGCGCTCTTTCACGGGCACGGTCTCGTGAGCGTAGCGCAGGGCGCCGACGCCATGCCCGAGAGCGGCGCGGCGCTTGAAACCGCGCCGGGCGGCGTGCGGATGTTCTCAACCAAGCGCGCCTGTCCGCAGTGCGGCATGAGTTTCCCAGAACCCGATCCGCGCCTTTTCTCGTACAACAACAAGATCGGCTGGTGCCCCGAGTGTCTGGGCACGGGCCGCGTGGGCCTTACCGAAGACGATCCGGCCGCCGCGGACGACCCCGAGGCGCTCTCGGCCGGCCTTTGCCCGGCCTGTCACGGCGCCCGTCTCAATCCCATCGCGCTGGCCGTGCGCTTTCACGGCCGCTCGATTGCCCAGACCACGGCCCTGTCGGTCGACGAAGCTCTGGAGGCGATGCGCTCGCTCAAGCTTGAAGGGCGCGAAGCGGCCATCGGCGGCGACGCCGTCAAGGAAGTGATTTCGCGTCTGGAATTTCTGCAGAAAGTGGGCCTGGGGTACCTGAGCCTGGATCGCGACGCCCCGTCCCTGTCGGGCGGCGAAGCGCAGCGCATCCGCCTGGCCGCCCAGATCGGCAGCACCCTGCAGGGCGTGTGCTACGTGCTCGACGAGCCCACAATCGGCCTGCACGCTCGCGACAACTCGCGGCTCATCGACATGCTCACCGAGCTCAAGGACAAGGGCAACACGGTGATCGTCGTCGAACACGACGAGGAGATGATCCGACGGGCCGATCACATCATCGACATCGGACCGGGCGCGGGCAGCCGCGGGGGCGAGCTCATCGCCGAGGGGAGTCTATCGGAGGTCTGCGCCGACGCGCGCAGCGTCACCGGGCGCCTGCTGCTGCATCCGCTCTCGCACACCAGAAAGGCCCGTCGTCCCGTCACGGACGAAACGGCGCGGCTAACCGTGCACAACGCCTTCCTACACAACCTCAAAAACGTCTCGGTGGACTTCCCGCTCGAGCGCCTCGTGGCCGTCACGGGCGTGTCGGGCTCGGGTAAATCCACCCTGATCCGCGACGTGCTGCGCACTTCCCTGTCGGCCAAGCTCAACTCGGTCAAGGCCAAGTGCACGGGGTGCGACGACGTGACCTGGCCCAAGGACGCCATCGGGCGCGTGCTCGAAGTCGATCAGACGCCCATCGGCAAGACGCCGCGCTCGTGCCCGGCCACCTACGTGGGCTTTTTCAACGCCATCCGCAACCTTTTTGCCCAAACGAGCGAAGCGCAGGCGCGCGGCTATCAGCCCACCCGCTTTTCCTTCAACACCGCCGAAGGCCGCTGCCCGGTGTGCGAAGGCCAGGGCCAGATCAGCGTGGAAATGAATTTCCTGCCCAACGTCAAAATCGCCTGCGAAGCCTGCGGCGGACAGCGCTTTGACGAGGAAACGCTCGCGGTCAAATGGATGGACAAGAGCATCGGCGACGTTCTGAATATGAGCGTGGACGACGCCCTGGAGTTTTTCGCCAACCGCACGAGCATCGCCAAGCCCCTGCAGCTGCTGCAGGCCGTGGGTCTGGGGTACCTGCGCCTGGGCCAGCCCTCCAACACGCTCTCGGGGGGCGAGGCGCAACGCATCAAGCTCGTGACGGAGCTGGCCAAGGCCTACTCGCAGATGCGAAGCCGGCGCACCTCGCACACGTTCTATATCCTCGATGAGCCGACGGTGGGCCTGCACATGGCCGACGTCGAAAAGCTCGTCAACGTGCTGCATGCCCTGGTGGACGCGGGCAACACGGTCGTGGTGATCGAACACAACCTCGATCTCATCGCCGAGGCCGACTGGGTGATCGATCTCGGGCCTGAAGGGGGGCCGGCGGGCGGCACGGTGACGGCGCAAAACGAGCCGGCGATGGTCGCGCGCCGCAAGTCGCCCACGGGCGTGGCCCTCAAGGCCTTTTTGGCCGAGCACAAGCCGGCCAAGAAAACGAAAAAGGAGGACGCTTGACGATGCGCGTCTTTAAGGTCGGCGGCTGCGTGCGCGACCGCCTGCTCAGAGAGCGGGGCGTCGACGCCCCCACGGGCGACATCGACTGGGTTGTCACCGGCGCCTCGCCCGAGCAAATGGTCGCGGCCGGGTACCTTCCCGTCGGCGCCGACTTTCCCGTCTTTTTGCACCCCAAAACGCACGAGGAATACGCCCTGGCGCGCACCGAGCGCAAAACGGCCAAGGGCTATCACGGCTTTTCGTTTTACGCCGCACCCGACGTCACGCTCGAAGAGGATCTCAAGCGGCGCGATCTGACGATCAACGCCATGGCCGAGGACGAAAACGGCACCCTCATTGACCCCTGGGGCGGCCGACGGGACATTGCCGAGGGCGTACTGCGGCATGTCTCGCAGGCCTTTGCCGAGGATCCGGTGCGCATCCTGCGTCTGGCGCGCTTTGCCGCGCGTTTCCCGCGCTTTACCGTGGCCCCCGAGACGATGGCGCTGTGCCGACGGATGGTCGACAACGGCGAAGCCGATGCGCTCGTGCCCGAGCGCACCTGGCAGGAGCTGCGCCGGGGTCTGACCGAGACCGATCCCGTGCGAATGCTCGACGTGCTCGAAGCATGCGGCCTGTGGCGGCGGCTTTTTGCCGACATTGCCGTCACGGCGGCCGTGCGGGAGGCTCTTCATCGTGCCGCCGCCCGGGGACTTGATGCGGGCGAGCGCACCGCGCTGCTCGTTTCCGGCCTGACCGATCCGCTTGTCCTGCGCGATCGGCTGCAGAAGCTGCGCGTGGAGGCCGACACGATTTCGCTGGCCGAGCTCTTTTGCCGTCTGCGGCCCAAACTGGCGAGCCTGACAACCGGCGACGACTACGTCGCCTTTTTGGAAAACGCCGACGTGCTGCGCCGCCCCGAGCGCTTTGAGCGGTTTTTAAAGGCTGCTGCGGCCGCCGATCCGTCCCTGGATTTTGCGCCCCTGAAAAAAGCCGCCGCCGCCTTTGTCGCCACGGACGCGGGCGAGGCCGCCCGCCGGGCACAAGGTAAAAATGTGCCGCAGGCCGTGCGCACGGCGCGTCTGGCGGCCGTTGAGGCCGAACTTGCCGATTAAGGAGAAAACCGATGCCGTTTTTGGCTGCGATCGACCATCTGGTGCTGACGGTCTCGGACGTGGACCGAAGCCTGGACTTTTACTGCAACGTGCTCGGCTGTGAGCCCATCAGCTTCGGCGAAAACCGCAAGGCCTTTGGCGTGGGAAACCAAAAGATCAATCTGCACGAGGCGGGCCGGGAAATCGTCCCGCACGCCCAAACGCCCGTGCCGGGCAGCGCGGATCTGTGTTTTCTGAGCACCGTGCCGGTGGCGGCGCTGGCCAAACACCTCGCGGCGCACGGCCACCCCGTGGAATTGGGGCCCGTTGAGCGGCAGGGCGCCGCCTTTGCCCTTGTCTCCATCTACGTGCGCGACCCCGACGGCAACCTCATCGAGATCGCCAACCGGCGGCACGATTCGCTTTAGAGCAGCTTGCCGATCAGAAAGAAAACCATAAAGACGAGCAGCGTGCTCGCCAGGGGAATCTGCACCCGGCGACCGAAAATGCGGAAATTGATGTCCCCGGGAAGCCGTCCGAGTCCGAATCGCGACAGCCACGGCACGAGGGTCATCAGGACCATCATGCAGACCAAAATTACTAAAATCCAGCGCATCGTCTCATTGTAAGGCCTGCGCCGCCACGCCTATGGAACCGACTCTGTCTTTGTTCGAACACCTCAGTCTGACCTGCCGCCGCATCATCCTCGAGGATCTGCGCGTGGACATGCAAATCGGCGCGCACGCCGAAGAGCACGGTCACACGCAGCCCGTGCTCGTCACCGTCGAGGCGTGGGTGCCCCTGAAATACAGCACCGCCCGCGGCGATAATCTTGACGAGGTCTACAGCTATTCGGATCTGTCGCTGATCATCGCCGACATCGTCTCGTGCGGCCACATCCGTCTGCAGGAGACCTTCGGCGATGCGCTGCTCGATCGGGTGATGGCCGACGAGCGCGTCGCGGCCGCCCGCGTCAAGACCGCCAAACTGCATGCCTGCGTCGGCGCCAAAGCCGTCGCCGTTGAAACCTTCCGACTCCGCCGTTGATTCATGACCGACCAAACTCTTGCCGACCTGCCCGCGCACCCCGTGCGCATGCCCAAAAGCCGCGCCGACAAGGCCAAATACATTGAAATCGCCCCGGGCAAACACATCGAGGCCTCCGTGTCGATGCGCAAACTCGAAAAGCGCATCGTGCGTCTGACCGCCATGGCCTGCACCGACTACGGCATGATCCGGGACGGCGACAAGATCGCCGTCGCGATGAGCGGGGGCAAGGACAGCTACGTGCTGCTCGACGCCCTCTTAAAACTCAAGGCCCGCGCGCCCGTGCACTTTGACATCGTCGCCGTGCACGTCAAGCAGCACATTCCGGGCAGTCCCACACATCTGCTCGAGGCCTGGCTCAAGCAAAAGGGCGTGGCCTATCACATCGAGGATCAGGACACCTATTCGATCACGCAAAAGCTCATTCCGTCGGGCAAAAACGTCTGCTCGCTGTGCGCGCGCCTGCGCCGCGGCATCCTGTACCGCGTGGCCCGCGAGCTCGGCTGCACCAAGATCGCGCTCGGCCACCAGATGGACGACGTGGTCTCCACGCTGCTTTTGAACATGTTCTACGGCGGCCGCATCAAGGCCATGCCCCCGATTCTGCGCAGCGACGACGGCCACAACACCGTCATTCGCCCGCTCATCTACCTACGCGAGAGCGAAATGCGCCGTTGGGCCGAAATCTGCGACTATCCGCTCTTTCCAAAGGATCTGTGCGGCGTGGGCGAAAACCTCAAGCGCAAGGAGATCAAGGCGCTGATGGCCGAGTGGGACAAGCGCTACGACGGCCGCGTCTACAATCTCTTCATGAGCACGACCCGCGTGGCCGCCTCGCAGCTCGCGGACAAAGCGCTCTACGACTTTGAAAACTTCCGCCGCATCGGCGCCGAAACGGGCGACGAGACGGGAGAGGAAGACTGATCCCACGCCCATCGGCAGGAGGCACGATGCTCACCGTTTCCACGCCCGCGTTTGCCCACGAGGGCGAAATTCCCCGCCGCTACACGCAGGAGGGTGAAAACCTCTCGCCCGAACTCGTCTTTGCGGGCGTGCCCGCGGCGGCCCGCTCCCTCGTGCTGATCGCCGACGATCCGGATGCGCCCGATCCGGCCGCGCCAAAGCGCGTCTGGCTGCACTGGCTCGTCGTCAACATCGACCCGCACTGCCCGGGCTTTGCCGAGGGCATCGGCCCGTATCCGGCGCCCTGCCGCGTGGCCGTCAACGACAGCGGCGTGTGCGGCTGGTCGGGCCCGCGGCCGCCCATCGGACGGCACCGCTATTTCTTCCGGCTCTATGCCCTCGATACGACCCTGACCCTGCCCGCCTCCTTTACGCGCGCCGACGTGCAAAAGGCCATGGACGGCCACGTTTTGGAAAGCACCGTCACCATGGGCACGTATCTTTTGAGCACCAACCGATGAGCCTGCCGCGCGGCGGTTATTGTTTTCCCTGACCATCTGCGTCAAAATGACGACTGAAAGAGGCCACCGTGCCCCTTGGGGCGCTTTGCGCCTTTTCGCCCTCCCAGTCGGATTCCCTTTCATCCGGAGTCATACCCAATGCAACTGAAGCATCTTTTTGCGGCTGCCGCCTGCGCGGCCACCGTTCTGGCGTGCGGCCCGGTGTCGGCCGCCGACCCCGTCACCTACACGGTCGGCACGGGCGCCACCTATCGTCCCTTCGAATTCCAGGCGCCCAACAAGGATCTGGTGGGCTTTGACATTGACCTCGTCAAGGCCATCGCCAAGGAGCAGGGCTTTAACGTCGAATTCATCAATACGCTCTGGGGCGTGATTTTCGAGTCCGTGCGCAACGGTGACCGCGACATGATCATCAGCGGCATCACCATCACGCCGCAGCGCAAGGAAGCCGTCGACTTCTCCTACCCGTACTTTGCCGCCCATCAGCTCATCCTCACGCAAAAGAACGTGAACGTTAAGAGCATCGCCGAGCTCAAGGGCCGCAACGTGGCCGTGGTGGCCAACTCCGCGGGCGACATCGCCTGCAGCAAGGCCTTCGGCAAGGCAAGCACCAACATCAAGCGCTTTGACAACACCCCGCTCGTGCTCGAAGAGCTCTCGGCCGGCGGCGTGGACGCGGCCGTCGGCGACATCGGCGTGTTTGCATACTACGCGCTGCAGAACCCCGAAAAGCAGTTCAACATGGCCCGCGATCCGTCCTTTGAGGATCAGTACTTCGGCATCGCCTTCCGCAAGGGCAACGACGAGCTGCGCAACAAGGTCAACGAAGGTCTCAAGAAGATCATCGCCAACGGCGAATACGCCAAGATCTACGCCAAGTGGTTCGGCGACAAGGCGCAGCCACCCAAGCTCCCGATCCCCTAAACCGGCTCACGACGGGCGGTCGCTTTCGGCCGCCTGCGGCTCAACGGGCGCTCCTTTTCGGGCGCCCGTTTTTGGCACTTCGGCCCGCCGCTTTTCCCCGGTCCTCCCGGCGGATTTCCTTCGAATTACGTGTTTACCCTCGCAATTATTCGTAGAAATTCCATTTTCGAAATACTTCTTCCAGTATTAATGTTTAACCCTTAGTTTTTGTGTTTCTCGTTCTTTTTTGCTCAAATATTCAGAAAGGATTAAGGACTAACCATTTGATGACGGCAAGAAATTTGTCTCAATTTTGAAATCCATCCAAAAGAACTAGGAACTACTCCCTGTCTTTTCGGCTTTCAAAACGCCCTCCGCCGAGCCGTACGCGCCTTCACGTCGCTGCCCAAGACGCACATCGCCGTCATGGGCATGGAGCGCCTCGCGCCCCCTTTGAAGACGTGGACGTGCTAATCACCATGCTGGCGCGCAGCGCCGTGGGCGCGCGCCTGACCGGCTACAACACCTGGATCACCTGGCCGCGTCAGGCGGGCGAGGCCGACGGCCCCGAGCAATGTCATCTCGTGATCGTCGACAACGGCCGCAGCGCCGTGCTCGGCTCGGCCTTTCGCGAAATTCTGCGCTGCATTCGCTGCGGCGCCTGCATGAACACCTGTCCGTGCTACCGCGAAATCGGAGGCCACGGCTACGGCTCAATCTACCCGGGTCCCCTCGGGGCGGTGCTCTCGCCGCTGCTGGGCGGCTACAAGGCTCACAAGGATCTGCCCTATGTATGCACGCTGTGCTCGGCCTGAGACTCGGTCTGCCCAGTTACGATTCCCCTGTCCAAGCGCATTCTCAAGCACCGCCGCAGCGAGGTCGAACAGAACCTGCGCCCGGCCGGCGAAAAGCTCTCGACCGACGGCTTTGGGTTCGTCAACGGGCGTCCGGGCCTGTGGAACCTCACGATGAAGACCGCGGCCAAGGGTTCGGGCCTGATGAAAAACGGCCGCGCTCCGATCGAGCCCGGCGCCATATCCAAGTAGACCGAAACGCGCGATCTGCCCGCCGGCGAAGGCGTGAGCTTTCGTGCCGCCCGCGCCAAAAACGGCAAGGACACCCTCAAGGATCAGTAAGAAAGGGCAACGGTCATGATCAGCAATCGAGACACTTTCCTGGCCAACCTCGCTCAGGCCTTCGGCCGCCCGCCCCTGACAGTCCCCGCTCCGGCGCCCGCGCCCGTGAACAACTACGCCAAGACGCGTTCTGCCCATCTGTCGGCCGACGAATTGGAGGCCATGTTCATCGAGGCCGCGCGCGGCATGCTCGCCGCGACCACCCGCACCGTGCGCAGCACCGCCCCGGCCACCGTGACCGGCCTCGTGCAGGGCTTGGGCGGCCCGGTGCTGCTCTGGGCGCACCCCACGCTCGAAGAAACGGGCATCGCCGCGGCCGTGCGTCAGGGCTTTGAGACGGCCGAGTGGGACCCGAAAAACCCCGCGCAGAGCATCGAGTACGCCCGCCGGGCCGAAACGGGCGTCGTCTTTGCCGAGTACGCCATCGCCGACTGCGGCCTCATGGTGCTCTTTTCCTCGCCCGAGCAGGGCCGCGGGGCCTCGCTTTTGCCCCGCAACACCGGTGCCCAAGAGCCGCATTCTGCCGCGCGTGGTCCAGCTCGCGCAGATCCTGCGCGCCAAGGCCAAAGCCGGCGAATCGCTGCTCTCGTGCGTGAACCTCATCGGCGGGCTCTCCTCGACAGCCGACATCGAGCTCATCAAGGTCGTGGGCGTACACGGTCCGACCAAGGCCGAATACGTCGTCATCGACGACCTATAAGAAAAAACCGTCTGCTGTGGGAAACGGCGTGAGGGGTGCGAAAGCACCCCGCGCGTCGTTTGGGGCCTCGGACAAGTCCCGCGCCTCCCCGGCCGGGCGCCTTCACACAAACGCTCGAAAGCGTTTGATGACTTAGTTAAAATACTAAGTTTTGAGTCCCATTGTTTCCGCCGGGCGCCGCGCGTCCCTGCTCACGACTGAAAACACAAGGAGATCCCGATGGGCGGTTTTCGATTTGATGTCCTGGCCGAATATTGGCCGCTTTTTGCCGAAGGCATCGGCATGACGCTGGAACTGACGGTTCTGTGCGTCATCTGCGGTGTGTTTCTGGGCATGCTGCTGGGCATGGCCCGCATGGCGCAGGCCCGGCACGACCCGTGGAAATCGGTTCTGTACTACGGCGTGCGCTGGCCCGTGACGATCTGGGTGAGCTTTTTCCGCGGCACGCCCCTGTTCGTGCAGATCTTTCTGATGTACTTTGCCGTGCTGCCCGTGTTCATTCACCCGGTCGACGGCCTTTTGATTTCCGGCCCCCTTGCCCGTGAAATCCGCAGCAACTACGGCGCGTTCCTGGCCGGGTTCCTGGCCATTTCCCTCAATGCGGGCGCCTACATGAGCGAGGTGTTTCGCGCCGGCATCCAGTCCCTGGACAAGGGCCAGAGCGAAGCGGCCCGCTCCGTGGGCATGAGCTACTGGCAGTGCATGCGCCACATCGTGCTGCCGCAGGCCTTCCGCCGCATGCTGCCGGCCCTCGGCAACAACGCCATCGCCATCTTGAAGGACTCCTCGCTCGTGTCGGCCATCGGCCTGACGGAGCTGGCCTACGCCGCCCGCACCGTGGCCGGTGCCTCGGCCCGCTACTGGGAGCCGTATCTGACGATTTCGCTGATGTACTGGGTCGCCACGCTCGGGCTTGCCTGGCTCATCCACCTGCTTGAAAAGCGCCTGGGCAAAGGAGACGACAAATGAGCGACAACGACGTCATGATCCGAATCCGCGGTCTGCAGAAGCGCTTCGGCGATCTGGAAGTTTTAAAGGGCATTGACCTGGACGTGCACCGCGGCGAAAAGGTGGTCATCCTCGGTCCCTCGGGCTCGGGCAAGTCCACGATGCTGCGCTGCATCAACGCCCTCGAGGATCCCGACAAGGGCACGATCCACGTCGACGGCGTGGAGGTGACGAGCCGCCGCACCAACATCAACAAGCTGCGCGAGCACCTCGGTATGGTGTTTCAGCGCTTTAACCTGTGGCCGCACAAGACCGTGATCGAAAACGTCATGCTCGGCCAGATGGTCGTCAGCGGCAAAGACAAGGACGCGGCCCGCCGCAAGGCCCTCGAAACGCTCACGCGCGTGGGCCTGGCCGCCAAGGCCGAGGACTATCCGGTGCGCCTGTCGGGCGGCCAGCAGCAGCGCGTGGGCATCGCCCGCGCCCTGGCCATGGACCCCAAGGCCATTCTCTTTGACGAGCCGACCTCGGCCCTGGACCCGGAGCTGGTCGGCGAAGTGCTCGCGGTGATGAAGAGCCTGGCCGACGAAGGCATGACGATGGTTGTGGTGACCCACGAAATCGGCTTTGCCCGTGAGGTGGCCGACCGCGTCGTGTTCATGGACGGCGGCGTGATCGTCGAGCAGGGGCGTCCCGACGAAGTGCTCGTCAATCCCAAAGAAGAGCGCACCCGCGCCTTTCTCAAGCGCGTGCTCTGACAAGACGAGCGCCCCGCACCAAGCCGCCGGCCTCTTCCGGCGGCTTTTAGCGTTCAAAAGGGCGGTGCGGGCTTGTTTTCAATTTGTATCGGCACGGTTGATCGTCGGCCCCCGCCCCTATAATCCTCTCTGTTTTCCCACGTGTTTTTTCAGACTTCCAAGCGCGCCAAGCGCCGCGCTCGTCCCCGTTCCGTGAACACCCGCAAATCCCCTTCCAATTCCCGCGGCTGGCTCAAGTGGCTCGGCCGTCTGATCGGCGTCGGCCTGATCGGCGCCGTCAGCGGCGTCAGCCTCATGCTGATCATCTTCTCGGTGGTCTACTCGCAGCTGCCGCCCATCGATTCGCTCACCGAATACAAGCCCAAAGTGCCCCTGCGCGTCTGGAGCGCCGACGGCACGCTCATCGGCGAGTACGGCGAGGAGCGCCGCGACTTCGTGCGCCTCGACGACATTCCGGGTTTTGTGCGCAATGCGGTTCTGGCGGCCGAAGACAACGGCTTTTACGAGCACTCGGGCATTGAATTCATGGGCATTGCCCGTGCGGCCATCGCCAACCTGATCACCGGCCGACGCGGTCAGGGCGGCTCGACCATCACGCAGCAGGTGGCGCGCAACTTCTTTCTGACGAGCGAGCGCACCTACACCCGAAAGCTCTACGAAGTGGCCATGGCCTACAAGATCGAGCGCCACCTCACCAAGGACCAGATTCTTGAGGTCTACCTCAACCAGATTTACCTCGGCCAGCGCGCCTACGGCTTTGCCGCGGCCGCGCGCGTGTACTTCGACAAGAAGCTCTCCGAGCTCACGATCGGCGAGGCGGCCACCCTCGCGGGCCTGCCCGTGGCGCCCTCGGCCTACAACCCCATCGTCAATCCGCGCCGCGCCACGATGCGCAAGAACTATGTGTTAAGCCGCATGCACCAGCTGCAGTACATCGACGACATCACCTACCGCGAACAGGTCGATGCGCCGCTGGTGGCGGCCAAGCACGCCGTGAATCTGACGCAGGAAAAACCCGGCGAAGACATTCACGCCGAGTACGCCGCCGAAATGGCGCGCATGCTCATCTACGACATCTTCCGCGACGAAACCTACACGCGCGGCCTGAACGTGTACACCACCATCCGCGACAAGGATCAGCGCGCGGCCTGGGCGTCTGTGCGCCGTCACCTCATCGACTATGACCGCAAATACCGCTACCGCGGCCCGAGCGGCCACATCGACATTTCGGACGCGGCCAGCCGCGACGACAACATTCGTCTGGCCCTCAATAAGGCCTCCTCGTCGGACAATCTCGAGCCCGCGGTCGTCACGGAACTCACCGATAAAACCTTTAAGGCGGTCATCGCCAGCGACAAGGACCTGACGACGATCAGCCTGGATGCGGCCAGCCGCAAGTTTGCGGGCAGCTATCTCACGGCCAAGGCCCCCGAGGGCAAGCGTCTGCAGGCGGGCAGCATCATCCGCGTCTCGCGCGTCAAGGACGGCTGGACCCTGTCGCAGATTCCCGAGGTGCAGGCCGGCTTCATCAGCGTGGACTTCAATTCGGGGGCGGTCAAGAGCCTGGTGGGCGGCTTTGACTTTTACCTCAACATGTTCAACCACGTCACGCAGGCGCTGCGCCAGCCCGGCTCTTCCTTTAAGCCCTTCATCTACTCGGCGGCCCTCGACAAGGGCTTTAACCCGGGCACGATCATCAACGACGCGCCGATCTTCATCGATCCGCGTCTGACCGGGGGAGAACTCTGGGAGCCGCGCAACTACGACAACAAGTTCGACGGCCCGATGAGCCTGGCCATGGCCCTGCGCAAGTCCAAGAACCTCGTCTCGATCCGCGTCATGCAGGCCATCGGCGCGCGCTACGCGCAGGAATACGTCGAAAAATTCGGCTTTGATCCGTCCCGCACGCCCGCGCAGCTCACCACGGCGCTCGGGGCGGGCTCGACCACGCCCTGGGAAATGGCCGCGGCCTTCTCGGTTTTTGCCAACGGCGGCTACCGCGTCAAGCCCTATCTCATCGATAAGGTCACGGACGTCGACGACAAAGTGCTCATGGCCGTCCACAACCCCAAGGCGGGCAACGAGGCCATCCGCGCCATCGACGAGCGCAACGCCTTTGTGATGCACACGCTTTTGAACGGTGTGGTGAGCGGCCAAGGCGGCACGGCCCGCCGCGCCTACCGCGAGCTCAAGCGCATGGACATGGGCGGCAAGACGGGTACGTCCAACAACGCGCACGACGCCTGGTTTGCGGGCTACGCCTCGCGCACGCTGGCCGTGGGCTGGGTCGGGTACGATCAGATGCGCCCCCTGGGCAGCAACGAAACGGGCGGCGGCCTGGTGCTGCCGATCTGGATCGACTACATGAAGACGGCCGTCAAGGACGAGCCGCCCTATCGGCGCCGTCAGCCCTCGAGCGTCGTGTTGCTCAACGGCACGTACTACTACGCCGACAGCGTTGATAAGTCCGTGCGCGACGTGCCGCTCGACGGGCACATCAAGCAGGAAAACCTGAGCAAGGATCTGGTGCGCGACCAGATCTTCTAAGACTCTGAAATCCGAACGCGGCCGGCGGTTTTCCCGGCCGCGTTTCTTTTGCCCTTACAGGGTAGAGAGCGAGACCTTTTCACCGCACACAAAGCTGAGGGCTTCGTTGAGCGAATCGCGGAAATCGGCGCCGCTGCGCGTGTCGATCCAGCGGCCCTCCTTGTTCTCGAAGTGCAGACCGCCGTGGCGCGTCGCAAGCCACATCTGCTGCGTGGGGCCGTGACGGTTGATGACGACCTGCTCGCCCGAGTCGCCTTCGATGGTGAGGACGTTGCCCGAGCGGTCGCACTCGACGTCGAGACCGGCCCCGTCGATCGCGTTCTCCACCTCCTGCATCAGCGCTTCGCTTGCCTCAAGAAATTCCGTTTCAGTCATAATTGCTCTTTACGAAAAAAAACGTTTGTGCTTTTGATTTTCAGGGAGGCACGCAAGTCATGGTGCGCACCGTTTTCGCCATTTTAAGCATTGCCCTTTTGTCCGCCTGCGGCCTCAAGGGCCCGCTTTACATGCCCGGGGACAATGCTCAGGCGCAGGAGCAGCAACCGCAGCCCTCGCAGACGCTGCCCGCCGACAGCGGCATGCCCTCGGACAACATCCTGCACGACCGCCAATAAAAAAAACACAAAATCCCTCGGAACTTGTCATGCTAGAAAATTTCAGCGCACTGCCGGGCTATACGCGCCGCGGCGGTGAGCTTTACTGTGAAGACATCAAACTCACCGACCTGGCCAAGCGCTTCGGCACGCCGCTTTACGTGTACTCGCACGCGGCCCTGACCGCGGCGCTGACCGATTGGCTCCACGGAATCGAAGGCAGGCCGCACCGCGTCTTTTATGCGATGAAGGCCAACAGCAATCTGGCGCTCCTGTCGCTGTTTGCGCGCGCGGGCACGGGCTTTGACATCGTCAGCTGCGGCGAGCTCTCCCGCGCCCTCATGGCCGGCGCCAAGGCCGCCGACATCGTCTACTCGGGCGTGGGTAAAAGCCGCCAGGACATCGCCACGGCCCTCAAGGCGGGCATCGGCTGCTTTAACGTCGAAAGCATTCCCGAACTCGACCGCGTCCACGACGTGGCCGTGTCCCTCAAAACAACCGCACCCGTGTCGATTCGCGTCAACCCCGACGTGGACGCCAAGACGCACCCCTACATCTCCACGGGTCTGAAGAACAACAAGTTCGGCGTGGCCTACGACAAGACCGTGGCCCTGTACAAGCATGCCGCGTCCCTGTCGGGCATCCGCATCAGCGGCATCGACATGCACATCGGCAGCCAGATCACCGAGCTCGAGCCCTTCGTGCACGCCGCCGACAAGATCTTTGACATCGTCGACGCGCTCAAGGCCGAAGGCATCAGGCTCGATCACCTCGACTTCGGCGGGGGTCTGGGCGTGCGCTACATCGACGAGGAGCCCCCGACGGCCAAGTCCCTCGTGGCGGCCGTCTCCGAGCGGGCCGCCGCGCGCGGCTACGGCGATCTGCCGATCTATTTTGAGCCGGGGCGCTCCCTGGTGGCACGCGCGGGCGTGCTCCTCACCACGGTCGAATACCTCAAGCCGACGGCGGCCAAGAACTTCATGATCGTCGATGCGGCCATGAACGACATGATCCGCCCGACCCTGTATCAGGCTCACATGGCCATTGAAAACTGCTCTCAGGCGGGCGACGAGGCCGACTGGGACGTCGTGGGACCGGTGTGCGAAACGGGCGACTTTTTAGCGCGCGGCATGCGCCTTGCCGCCCAGCCCGGCGACGTGCTGGCCATGACCGGGGCGGGCGCCTACGGCATGTCGATGGCCTCGAACTACAACTCGCGCGGCCGCGCCGCCGAGGTGCTCGTAAGCGGCGACAAGGCTTGGCTCATCCGCCGCCGCGAGACGATCGAAGACATCACGGCGCTGGAAACAGTGGTGCCGGCGGAAGCTCTTGTCTGATTTTCAAGCAAAATTTTCCGTAAACCGCTAAACTCAATAAACGCTGGAGGCCCGATCGGGCTCCGGCGTTTTTCGTGTTCGGACACTTCTCGAGGAGTTCTGTGCCATGCATTTAGACAATGAAATCAAACTTGACTTTAAGGACGTGCTGATCCGCCCCAAGCGCTCGACCCTGACGAGCCGCAGCCAGGTGGACATCACCCGCGAGATCAAGTTCCGTTGGTCCCCGGAACTCTTCCATGCCATTCCGGTGATCGCCGCCAACATGGACACGACGGGCACCTTTGAGATGGCCCGCGCCCTGGGCCGCTACAAGATGATGACGGCGCTGCACAAGCACTACGGCGCACAGGAATCCATCGACTTTTTCACGCAGCTCGAGCACAAGTCCGACGCGTTTTATTCGCTCGGCATCGGGGACGCCGAATACGAGAAGTTTGTCTCGGTGATGAAGGCCGCCCCGGGGGCGATTCGCTACGTGTGCATCGACGTGGCCAACGGCTACACGGAAGCCTTTGTGAGCTTCGTGAAGAAAATGCGCGAAAACTTCCCCGACGTGGTCATCATGGCGGGCAATGTGGTCACGGGCGACATGACCGAAGAGCTGATTTTGGCCGGCGCCGACATCGTCAAGGTCGGCATTGGGCCGGGGTCGGTGTGCACGACCCGCAAGATGACCGGCGTGGGCTACCCGCAGCTGTCGGCCGTCATCGAGTGCGCCGACGCGGCCCACGGCCTCGGAGGCCGCATCTGCTCGGACGGCGGCTGCACGCAGCCCGGCGACATCGCCAAGGCCTTCGGCGGCGGCGCCGACTTCGTGATGCTCGGCGGCATGTTCGCCGGCCACGACGAGTCGGGCGGCGAAGTGGTCGAACAGGATGGCCGGCGCATGCGCGCCTTCTACGGCATGAGCAGCAAGGCGGCCATGGACAAGTACGCCGGCGGTGTGGCCCGCTACCGCGCCGCCGAAGGCAAGATCGTCTACATTCCGGACCGCGGTCCGGTCGATCAGACCTGCCAGGACATCCTCGGGGGCGTGCGCAGCGCCTGCACCTATGTGGGCGCGCGCAAGCTCAAGGAGCTGACGATGCGCACGACCTTTGTGCGCGTCACGCAGCAGCTCAACGAAATCTTCGGTAAGTCCTGATGCGCCAAGCCCTCGGTTGACCGGCCGAGGGCTTTGCTTTGAGGGAAAGGAAAAGGACGCGTCAGGCCTTTTTGCCCTGCGCCTTTTCCTCGCGCTCGACGACGAGCAGCATGCGGGTGATGTCCGCACCCGTGCGGATGCCGAGCTTGCGGCACAGCGCACTGCGGTGCGCGATCACCGTCTTTTCGGAAATGTTGAGGTCAAAGGCGATCTGCTTGTTGAGTTTGCCTTCGGCCACGCCGCGGGCCACATCCTTTTCGCGCGCGCTCAAGAGGGCCCAGTTGTGCAGAGCCCCGTCGATTTCGGCCCGCTCGATGCGCCGCTGCGCGTCGGTTTCTATCGCCTCGGAAACGCGCTCGATGAGGTGTTCGGTCTCCACGGGCTTGAGCAGAAAATCAAAGGCGCCTTCGCGCACGGCCTTGACGGCCATCACCAGGTCGGCGTGCGCCGAGATGAGCACCAGCGGCATGGCGTTGCCGCGCTTTTTGAGTTCGGCCTGCAGTTCGATGCCGCTCATTTCGGGCATGCGCACGTCGCTGACGATGCAGCCGGGCACGGACGGGTCATCTTCAGCCAGAAAGCGCACGGCGCTTTCGTAGGCGCACACGCTCCAGCCTTCGCCTTCGAGCACAAACTGCCAGGAGCGGCGCACCGTATCGTCGTCGTCGATGACGCGCACAAGCGGCTGCGCGGCCGCCGCGGGCTCATGGGGCTCGGTTTGCGTGGAAACGTCGTTAACCATCCGTCCTCCTTGTCTTCTCTTCGGTCGGCGTGCCACCTGCTGCGGGGGCCGCGACCGTGGGTGTCGTGTTCTCCTGCGCGTCAAGCGGCAGGCGTGCCGTGCAGGACAACCCGCACGGCTCAAGCCGCTCTATTTTAAGCGAGCCCGAGTGCGCCTCGAGCAGACTCTTGACGATGGCAAGCCCCATGCCCATCCCGTTTTTCTTGGTCGTGCGGCCGATCTGCCCGACCTGCGCAAACTGCTCGTCGCTCAGAGGCTTGCCGTTGTCGGTGATGCGCACATAGGCAAACTCCACATCGTGCCAAACCGACAGGATCACATGGGGTTTTTCCACGTCCGAGACGGCCGCCAGAGCATTTTTCAAGAGGTTCGTGATCACCAGCTCGAGCTCGACGACATCGGCCTGCACGAAAGTGCCCGGCACGAGGTCGGTTGAGATTTTGTCGGCGTACTTGCGGTGGCGCTCGAACACGTGGCGCGCGCTGAGAGCCAAATCCGTGCGCACGAAGTGCCGCTCCTTGTTGGAGGCGTACCCGCGCACGAGGTCGATGACCTGGGCGGCCTTCAGACCCGACTGTTCGATTTCTCTCATCGCCTCGATGAGCACGTCGCGGGGCACGTCGCTGCGCATCAGGCGACGGCGCAGACTGCCCGCGTAGTTGTTGATCACCGTCAGGGGCTGCTTGAGCTCATGGGCGGCCATGCTCGAGAGGGTGCCCACGGCACTGAGCTTTTCCATCGTCTTGAGCTTGAGGGCCGACTGGCGGGCCTCAAGGTCCGAGCGCAGCTTGGCGGCCATGGCCCGTTCGGTCTGCTTGGTGCGGATACGCACGGCCACCGTCAGCACAATGACGTTGACCAAAAGCACGAGCACGAAGGCCAAGGCGCCGAAAGCCGGGCCCGAGTATTTGAGCAGCATGTCGCGCAGGCCGTAGCCCTGGGCATAGGGCAGATTCAAGCGCTGAAAGACCGAGTCGGCGCCCGTGGCGTCGGGCGTCAGGGTCCAGGATGAGGAGGGGCCCTTGGAGTCGGGCAGCCTAAGCAGCGCCCGCACCACAACCTTGGCTTCCTGCGGGCTCATCGAGGGGCGCACGGCAAAGGACCAGTTGGGAAAAAGCCCCGTCGAGTAGGCGCAGCCTTCGCCTCGCTCCTGCCGGTTGCCGATCACCTTGAAGTCGGAAAGGTTGTATTTGTCCAGCTCGGCCGCATCTTCCAACAGGCAGTTGGCCACAAAGCCGATGTCCACCTCCCGGTCGCGCACCTTGTCGAGAATCTGCGTCATGGGCTCACCCGTCATGATCATGGCGCCGAATTCGGTCTTGACGTTCATGCCGTGCATGGTGAGTTCGGCCATCGGCACCTGCCAGCCCGCAAAGGCGGTGATGCTCATGACGGCCAGGGACTTGCCCACGAGGTCATCAAAAGTGTTGATGTCTTGGCGATCGGCCCGAGCGATGATGGCCGCCCCGTTGGCCGCGTAGGGGTCGGGCTGCCGGGCGCTCACAGCCGTGAGCACGCGCGTGCCGCCCGTGCGGCGCAGCATGATGCTTGTCAGGCCGTACGAGGCGATCGTCATGTCGAACTGATCGCCGATGGCCGCATCCAAAAAGGTATCGGGCCCGTAGACGCTCACCTCAAGGGCGCGCGGGGCAATGGCCTTGCGGATGCTTTCGATGGAGCGACCGAAATACAGGTTCGTGATCTCTTCGCCGTAGGAATTGACGACCCCGAGCCGCAGCGGGCGCACATGCGCGTCCGTGGCCGCATCGGCGGCATAGGCGGCCGCCCCGAGCAGGGCACAAAGCAGCGCCGCGGCGGCGCGAAGAAAATTCCGGCCAGAAAACATCGCAAAAGGAAAAAGGATTGTCCGACGGTGCGATTGTGCCAGAGTGCGCGGACAATAAAAAAGGACCGAGGAACTTTTTGCCCCGGCCCTTGAAGCATTCGGAGCTTGTCCATCCAAATGCAAGGAGATCGATGTGCTTTGAATAGTACACATGGATATTTGTCGGGGGTGCAAACAATTTCTCGCGCTAGCAACCGTTTGTAAACGCTTTTGCCGCCGCTAGACTCCCCAAAGGGGTACTCTGAAACGGGTCTTATGAAAAAAGGGGCTCCCGCGCCCCTTTTCAAACGATAAATATCGTTTGAATTCAAAGATCGGGGAGTGTTTCCCCGAAGCCGTCGCCGTCCGAACGCCCTCCAAAAAGCTTTTCGTAAGATGTAACGGCGCCGTTAACAACAATTATTCGACGCTTAAGACTTTTTCAGACCGGAGAACAAAACGCTCTGCGCGGACTGCCAGTCGGCCGAGGGCTGCTCGTCAAAACCCGAGGCCACGAAACGGGCCCAGCGGCCCTGCACGTAGCTCATGATGAGCGCGGCGCGGGCGGCCGGATCGGCGGACTTGACGATTTCACGCTGCACGAGCGCCAGTTCCAGCGACTGCGCCAGCGCCTTTTGGGCCTCGACGATCGTCGCGCGCATCGCCTCGCGCACCGCATCGTCTTCCCCGCAGAGGATTTCACCGGTCAGAAGGCGCGCCAGTCCCCGGTTGGCTTCGGCAAACAGCAGCAGCGCCCGGGTCTTGATCTGCGCGCGCTCGAGCATCGTGACGCCTTCCTGGGCGTTGATCTCGTCGAACATGCTCTCGAAGGCGTTGCGGCAAAAGCCGATGAGCTCACGCAGGATTTCGGGCTTGCCGGAGAAGTGGCGGTACAGCGCCCCGTCGGCCACACCCATGTAGGCGGCGATTTCCTTGGTGGTCACCCCCGTGCAGGCCGGCTCGGAGAGCAACTCCACGACGGCCACCAGAATCTCCTGACGCCGTTCGGCCGTGCGGCGGTACTGACGGCGGGCAACCGGGGCGGGGGACTTTTGTGCGCTCATGACTTTTCTCGTGGGAATAAATGCAATCAAGCCGCTATCTTAACGTTTTGCTGCGGTGATACGCGCGGCGAGCGCACTAAAAGATAAGCCCCCGAAGGAATCATCCAACGGGGGCTCTCTTTAATGAATTAGCCTGGCAGTGACCTACTTTCACTGGAAATACAACCAACTATCATC